>Ga0210059_1004956_pt1 | contig 21434 bp, 20 predicted proteins | sample Ectturendosymbi2_FD_188042 | JGI IMG/M metagenome (GOLD analysis project Ga0210059, IMG submission 188042) | Ecteinascidia turbinata endosymbiont from Florida, USA - Sample 2 (SPAdes) (version 2) | ecosystem: Host-associated > Tunicates > Ascidians > Unclassified | place: Key West, Florida...
CTTCTTGCAGCAACTCAGTGGTGAATCCATTCTTTCGCAAACAGTCCAAAATTGCGTCTTTAATATGTGAAGCACACAGAGTCTCCAAATCAACCAAATCCAGCGGAAAGCTAACAAGTGCCGCTTCGCCATCAACGCTAGTTTTTAGAAATATGATCAAAGTTGATTTCTAACCAAGGCGGGTAGATTCGTCGGCTAAAACATTTATCTTGCTCCTGCTCTCAACGATTTTAGTTAAAAGTTTTTTTTTTCGTTTGTGAAGACACATGATTTATTATATCAAGGGCCTAAGTTTTACTGTGTAAGACGCGTCCCATGTCTAGGGAATTACCTTCCTGCACATCAATCAAACTTTCCAAGTCTGTGAAAGGTTTGTTATTTTTTGCCACATAATACGCTGTTCTGAAAGCTCGAGCGGTAGATTGAAAGATAGCTTGTTCACTTCGTGCATTCAAGTTACGCAATACGTCTTTCTTTGCTGTTTCAAGAATATTGATAGCTTCTTTATGTGCTTGAGAGTTTTTGTGCTTATGGATTTTTGTTCGAAGAGATGATAACTGGGCCTCTCTTGTGGTACCACAAGAAGTGACATTGGCCTCTGCCCATCGAACCGAAATAATGACACCACGTGATGCTCTCATTCCCAAATTATTTACTTCACGACAAGAAGTGCATCCTATTTTTCCGTTAATAGCGTACATCTGTTACAGGCAAGTTTTACCTGTAACAACTGTTGCTGTGCAGAAGCCAAGCTTGCTGAAAACCTCCCAAGCTCGAATCCAGTCAAACAGATTCAAAAATAATTATATCCAATCAAAACTCATCATTGAATCAGCTGACTCCGAAATCATGTTACGCTTGACGTGAACAGGAGCCGTGTGATGCTTTCGCATGACTAGTCAAGGTGCTAAGCAACCAGATGCAATTAAGTATCTTTCAAATATTTCAACTGAATCACGATGAAAGCAATTACCCAATTTAGCTAATTGAGGAACCAATCAAAACATCTGAAATTACGGGGAATTACCAGAATTTGGGTATAAAAGTCGTCTCATCTGAACTGAAATTCAGAATTTCTTCTCTGCTTTTGGTGCTGGTAGACGAGGTAAAGTCGTTGTTCTATATTGGGCATTGTGCTCACTTAGCACAACGACCAAGAGGACGAAACTGACTTACTCGCCTATGGTGCATGTTGCGTAGGTTAAGTCACTGTTCAATATTGGGTATTACACTCACTTCACTCAGTGATCAGGGGTGAAAAGTGGAAGTTCACGACCCGCTGTCAGTTTAGAGTTTCAATAAACCGGTTTGTTCTAGTTAATACAGCCTAGATGAGATCCCCTTATCCTGATTACTTTGAAAAACAACTTAACCTTGCAGTACACGTAAAGTTCACTCTGCTAACTAAACCAATAAGCTTAAGCTACAAATTGGTGTCACCCAACCCATACATCAACATACATGTCTATTTCTGGTTAACGGTAGTTGAAATATTTGCTATGCATTGAGCTGCAAATCAGAATGGCTCAAGATCACGGTACTACAAAACAATTGAAGTCAAAGAACATACCCAGCTTGAACGCGCGCAGTATTACAAACTGTTAACATTTGGCTCCACCGAAAAACTGTAGCCTTGGCTACAGTGCAGGCTAGTTAATCTTACCTTTACCCGTATTTTACTCATGAAAACCAACATGAAGAACGTCTCAACGAAAGCCCAGTCTCAACGAAAGTTCCTCCGCCCTCCGAACTGCCTGAAAAATTTGCCGTCCCCTAACATTAACAACACTAAATGGCTTGAGAACCTTGTGGATTTGGTTTGAACTGCTGCTCAAACGCAAAAAGAAGACTGTCCTCCCGCAATCTGAAAACGGCACCAGACGTTCTGTGTGATAAATCATACGTAAAAATAGTCCATTCTCAACGCCATAAAAAGAGAATCCTAATTGTGATTCATCTCAACCCTTTGCGCCGCACCGTATTTCACATATTTTCTGAGGTACACTCATTCTTCTGCAGAATGTTTTGTTAATAACAACATGGCAAAAAACTTGAGTTGAACAAAAACAAATAGCCTACATATTAGTGTACTCGAAACTCTAACTGGAACGCCGTACCGGCAACGACTCTTATACCGGAACGGCGTTCCGGCTTGCTTTCACCTCTGCTAACCACTTTTTGTGCTCATGTGTCTGTGATATGGACCATGAGTCCGCAATAAAATATTATTATTGTAATTGACGAAGCTTGAAATGATGCACGTATTTTAACCACAAGCGTGCGACTGTACTAGCACAAAAAAGAAATGGGGAACTAGTGGTGCACTATAAAATTAGCTAAATCAAGCACGTTGAAATAGGCCAGTTTTGAAATTTGGCTCAGGAAATCAATTAAACGTCCATAACTATCTTCAGTGTTGATGTAGTGGGACCCAACCAAAAAAACACCCGTTTTTTGTCAAAAGCCCCCTTGAAAAAACAATGAAACCCACCAAAAATCCCACGCTTTACTTTTCCTGTTAAGAATGTACTATGAAGGAAAAAGTAAAATAAGTGGCACACTTGTACAATTAGCTGTACATTTTTTTAATGAAACAAAACGAACAACAACGAAGTTTGAAGGACAGGAAAAAAAGAAGAATAATTCGAACAGTTTGAGTAAATTCGACTGGTTACTTTTTTCAGCTCTGTAAAATCGGTATAGTTTAATCAATTTTTCTGCCTTCTCTGCATCCAAGCTGTTTCTAATGTTGGGCTATACCAAACCGCATGTTGAAAAAATACACTAGGCTTATATAGATGTTGAACTAGCAGGGCATGTACATAAACTTGACGTGAAACTGCAGAGTTTGTGTGGGAGTGACTTTTCCCTGTTTGCTGCGCGTATTCTCGCCAAGCCTTACCACTTTGGAGTGAATTGACTAAAAACACTTTGCAAAAACAAAGATGGGGTGCATTTCTTTCCTTACCCTCAAAGTTGAATGCCATAATAGGTATAACAAGTTATTATTGTGTTATTTAGAAACTGGTGACATTGCATGATGCAATAGAAAAAATGGGGGTTTTGTGCTTTTTTAAAAAAAAGAACAAAAACCTGTTTCTTCATAAAAAGAACAAAAAAAACGGATTTTAAAAACGAAATCATTGTTACTATTGCCTATGCCAAAGCTATGATCGACTATGTTTAAATGCGCAGTGTTCACTAACAAGGACAACAACTTGGTGTACACTTTATTTCTCTTATTTTTTCGATGATATTGAGATTTTGTTGTTTGCAGTGGTAATAGACAATATTAATCTTTCAAAAATAGTAGAAATTTCTTTAATTTCACAATCATGTTAGCTGCATTGAACAGGCGCATTGTTTAGTCAGCTGGTTATAACGTGCTCAAGAGTCTGCGAATTACCTGGGAGGTTATTTCTCTCAGCCAGGCTCTTAAGTGTTTTTTTATTCAAAGTAGATTAGTTTGCTAATGCTAATCATAGGTCTATAGACTCTGCTCACAAAGCATACGTTTCTACACTATTTTAAAATTTTTCAAAACAAGCATTGTGGGAGCAAAATTTTTCAAAACAAATTTTTCAAAACAAGCAATGAAATTGAAAAGAAAATAACACGAAAAATAAATGCATTGCCAAGAATACGTTCTTTACAAAATATTTTTCGAGAATCACGTGCGATTACATATGCACTTACGAATCACGACACAGCCTAGATCTGTCACTGTTGAAAAATGGTCAGCATTCTTGCAAAACGCATCTGGCAACCCTATTTGTGTGATTTGCACAATAACATGCATATCACACAAAGTTTTCTAGAAAACTCGGTGCCTAGGTGTGTATGCATGCTGGAGAGATGATCACGGTGCCGGAGTGGACTCCGGCCGGAGTTTACATTTTAGGTTGGAGCCGGGGCCGGAGTCAATATTTTAGGTTCGAGCCGGAGTCAACATTAAGGTCTGTGCAGGAGCCAATCAAAAATTTTAAGGGGCTTATTTTCTGTAATGATACTTGTTGGCAAACAGAATGACCAGTGTCGTCATATATCACTGAAGTGTGACACTGGGTGGGATTACCGAACATTTCACCACTAATGATGGTTTGAAGGTTATGGCCTATGCAAAATACAGTGTGTAAGTGAAGATGCAGATCGGGAATTTCGGAATCCATGCCGTAACTATAAGAATGTTGGGCTAATGATGTGGGCAATAACACAAGATGCATGACAAAAAGCAATGGTTAACAAAACAGATTATAGAGAAGTAACAGTGTGGCGAAATGACCAACACACTGTAGGCCTAGTGACAGGATTTGACGGTGATGTTAGAAGTAATCTGCAGTAGTACAATACAGTGATTATTGGCATTTGTGCAGAATTTAGTCTAGCCACCGCTTGCATAGGCCAATCTCTGCTCACATTTTGGAGCCATACTGAACAAAGTTGGATGTTTGCTCTGGTTGCAGCTTTAAATATAACCTACATTGTTTTGCATCTCTATTGCCTAAGGGATTGTAGCCTAAATTATGCGTAATGTAAATGTTCATCTTGTTAATTTTTTTGTACGATTTGCTTGCTCATTCATGTTAATGGCAGAGTTTAGCATAGTCATAGTTCAGGGTTTTATCTGAGCACATGAATAAAGTACGATTTGTCGATTCAATATTTGTGAACAGGTGATCAGCTCCTGACCTCGGAGATTTCAAATGAGTCTTTTGTAAAAATTGAAAATTAACACTCTCTTCAAATACGTGTCATCCATCTGGTTAATTATTGAAGCTTGAACTACTTAACTAGTGTTTTAATGGTTTCCATTTCACAATTTAATTACTGCAGAACCTATACTTTAAGGCGTATATTTGATAAGCAACGTCTATTTTGCCTCATGAGACGAAAATAGTTCTGAAGTCATTTTGTCAGTAGTTGCACACATTTGTTAGAAGTGATTACATGACAAGTTTGGAATGCATGACCTACAAAGCTGATAGTAATGTCTAATTTGAATGTTGACAAGCTTTTACTGGCTGTTTGTTTACGTTGTGTAAAGATAGGCTAAGCCATAACTTTAAACCTCAATATGTTGTGTCTCTCTGTATTGTGCTAGTCACGTGACCATTTCAACTGTTTGTGTTCTATCAAAGGCAAAATAGCCACGACATATATTTTGCCTCATGAGGTAAAATAGACAGTATCTTTTTAATATGGGTTGCTTGGATGGTTTTGGAGTGTTAACATGAGTCAGAGTTGATGTTTCAAAATTTTTCGGAGTCGGAGCAGAAGTCTTAAAGTGTGGAGCAGAGTCGGAGTCTGAAAAATGTGACCCCGCTCATCCCAGGCATGCTGAGCCAGGTAGGGAGAGAGCTACCTTGCAACAAGATGAAAGGAATGATTTAATCTGAATGCCGGCGCTACCATCAGGCAAAGTAGGCGGCTGCCTAGGGCGCTGGACCAAAGAGGGTGCCAAAAATGCAATTGTGTGGTTCAGAAAGTGACGAACGTACACCAAAAAGGGGAATGAAAATGACGAAAGTGAACGACGTTCACGCAGTTTATGAGAAGATAAAGGTACTGCACTATTTCAGGTTTGTTGCAGAAGGGTTAATATTTTTCCTATTAATTTTAATTTAACATATACTAGACAAGCTTGCAATTTGATATACATTTTATTCATGTAATAAACTTGTCAAATGTACAAAACATCCCTCGTATTTCCGTAACATGTGTGACAAGAGTAAGGATCTTTGTATCGGAGGGCTGGGCGCTGGAAAGGATCTTGCCCAAGGTGCTCACAAGCCTATCAATGTTCTCCCGTCAGAACTAGCAAAACTTGCCCTTCAGACCATTCTTTATCAAACTCACTGCAAAATTTTAAGGGTACCACCTCTGTTCTTTTCATTTCTTGATTCTTTGTCTTTCCTGGCTGCGCCGCTTTTACCCGAGTAGGTTTATGTCGAAGCCTTCACTACATCATGTTTCAGCCAGCAAGTGTAGTCAGATTAGTAAACGCTGCCGAAACGCCAGCATTGTTGGCGTTAGTAGCCTAGTTCATGCCTTCTCAAACTTTTTTGTTTCTGCAACCCATTTTTAAAAAGTTTTTTGATGGTATCCTATTGACGCCTGGTGCATACTACCGCATGTATTCAGGTCAAAGATACCTGAAACACACTGAAGCCGGAAGAAGCATGTATCAACCACGCTGACAAGTTGAGCGCTGGTTTGCTAAATGCCGCAATTGATTTTTTTTCTGCGATGAACTTCCTTTCATCCTCAGCAAACGCTTTGTGTGCCTGTTTGCGGTCTAACCCAGCACGGAAGTAGGTATGTTTTGGACATTGACGTGCATTTTTGGAAATCCCTAGTTTTGTTGGGTTTTTGCTTGGACCCTGTGTGTTTCCCTGTCTCTGTCGAAGCCCCTTACCCCCCTGCCAAGCATCCTCTGTTCACCAGACCTCCCTTGTCTTTCCCAGGGCCCTTCTGCTTTCCCTTGCGCCTCTCTGTCTGTCCTCATCCCCGAAAACCATGAGCAAGAGTTTGCATTTTGTTGGGTTGAATTATTCTCTTGTCATCATTGGCAGAGAGAGCTATTTTGTTGGCCCTCTCACTGAATTGTTGGTGACGCGTTTCGTGCTTCAGTGGCTCTCCCAACCTTTGTGTGAGAAACCAGAGCTTGACTCGATGCGTGAGTCTTTCGTTGTCAAAAGGTGGGACGGTTCAAGCCTGCCCAAGCGCACAACGGCCGCAGACTTCAAGCAGTCGGTATCAGTCTGTCGAAGTTGTCAGGAACAGCCTTTTTGTTTGTGTGATTAGGTTTGCATGTTTCTAACTTTTCGTTTGAAAGATTGTGTTCAGTTTCGGCATAGGTTAAGGTTTGAAAGATTGTGCTGAGTTTTGGTGTAGGATGCTTGTGTCTTAATACTAAAAAGTGTGTAACTAATATATTTTATCTATACTATGCATTCAGAGTTATTCAAGGTTTAGTAACAGATACTGAGTATTCAGTAGTTGTAATTAATCTCTTTCCATGTTTTTAAATTTACTAAGCAATGTGCTCTGTGTTAACCCTTTTCACCAACAAATGATTAGATTGGTTCGAGCTGTTTGCATCTGTAAAAAGGTGTTGAATTTAATTTATTTTCTTGTGTTGTGCATTCAGAGTCATTCATTGCTTAGAGATTGAGCATCCATTAGTTGTAGTTAACCTGTTTTTTTTAAATCTGAAAGCAAAAAGATCGCACAGAGCTTCTCTAGTTCAATATTTCAGAAATTGCCAGGCAATAGGTTTAAGACTGTGCAACCTTTCTTTCTATTTTAAGGCAAGCATAACCACTTTTTGTTTGTAATGGTTTGCATGAATTTGTGTGCATGTTTTGCTTGTTTTGCATGTGTGAATGTATATGGAGTGGGAAGCTGTTTACGTTCTCGTCGTCCACCCCGAACAGCTTAAGCTGGCTAAACCACAGCAACACCACAACACCTTTAACTGTTCAAGGCAGTCGAATTCGACTGTTCCAAATCAGACTAGCCCATACCACACAATTCTCCAAACCAGGCAGTCGAATTCGACTGTTCAAAATCAGACTGCCGCATACCACACAATTCTCCAAACCAGGCATTCAATGAGATGTCGAATTCGACTGTTCCAAATCAGAATAACCCATACCACACAATTCTCCAAACCGCTGTCAGCCGTGGCATGCAGCCTCTGTCCTTATACAAGTTTTGGGCCATCTCAGCTTTGTGCAAAGATGGCAGTTCATGCTATGATGGTTTGTGAAAAAAAGCAAACTTTCAAGGTGTGATGCTCATTTTGTAACAAAGCACTTTCTTCAAAATAGTTTCATAGCCTTGAACTCTATAAACATAATCTGATTAATCATTGGCAGTTTTTGAAAAAAGAGTATTTTTTAATATTCAACGTGCATTTTCTGTCCATCACTCTGGACATTGAGACTTTTATCACAGATAACAACCGCGAAAGCTTCTATGTTTGCTGCTACGTTTTCTGAGAACTGTGCTTTTATCTGGATGTCAGTCACAGAGTTTTTGAGTTTTTCGCTCTGTTTTGTCACGTCAAAGACACACATTGGGAACAGTTCCTTGTAATCCGCTGGGGTTATATTTGGGGAAGAAATCAACTCTTCTGCATTGTAAAACTTTGTTCGAAACGCTGCGGCATCTCCATAAACCCTTGAAAATTTTTGCTGAGTAAAGTTTGTATCATCATAGTCAATCTCGGGGAATCTCCTAGAGTTGAGCATCACAAACATGTTTGTGAGATTACAGTGGTTGAAAATTGATGGGTTGTGTTGCTGGTCTCCAGATTTATCTGTCTGAAATGCCACGATTGTCCAGCGACGTTTCTCCACGTTTGATTTCACCGACAATCGCCAGGTGAAATTTCTCGTTTGTGGGACTGGGATCGACTTGCATTGAATCATTTGGTAACTGACTGGGAGATTTGATTTTGATTCAATTGTTTTGTAGAGTGCAAGTTTTTCTTGCAAATGTGGAGTCACATGTGGCATATACCAAGAAAGCTTTGACAAAACAACCTTTCCAGCATAAGTCGCAACGGCTCTGAAAATCGCTTCATTATCACCCTTACTTACGAGAGTTAGTTGATGTTTGAAACCGTAAACGACTTTCTCATAGTCATCACAGAACCCAAAGATGTGTTTCAGTGGAACTTTAAATGAAAATGTGCCTTTTGGGTCTGGCTTTTGAATGATATAACAATGCCGGATTAGGAAACCATTATTCCGATTATTTCCAGCAATTGAAGCGTCTGTGCCTGAATCTTTAAACCACAATTGGTTTAGACCTGTGCGTTTTTGAAAATCATCTGGAAATTTCAACAGCCCAAGCATCGTTGTTGCCTGCCCAGGGTGAAACAGACTTTCAATATCTTGTCCTGAAAGTTGGTATTTTATGTTGTTGAAAAGATGCATCATGGCATTGTTTGTTAGCGTGATGACGTCAGCATTGGCATAAAGAGCGTCGTTAGCGTTTTTCACCAACTTACCGTCAAAAAACAGATAACTTTCACTCGGATGTGTGAACAAGTCTTGCATTTAAATAGCAATCCTTATTTCCCCAGGTCTGTTAAAGTCAGTGCCGGTGATTGGTTCGTAACTGTGATATTCATATTCTTTGATCGGTTGATCAATTTCAGGTTTTTCGGTGATGTTCAGAATGTTGTTCATTTATTATAGGTGTTTTTTTGTTTTCACTTTAAAAATAAGGTATTTCACTTAGTTTATAAGTCAATTCCCTGTTGAAATATTTGAGTTGTTCAATTTCTCTTTTTAGGTCATCAATATTGTTTTTGAGGGCTTAAAGCTTTTTCAAAACATCTTTGATTTGTTCAGAATTATCCATTTATTATTTATTCAACCGTCTGACAAGGTCTTGAATCTTGATAGCGCGCTGCCCCGACCCCGCTATTAAGTTTTTCAAATTTGGTGTTGTCACCTGCTGTGCTTTCTGTGGTGCAAGCGGAAGTGTTGAAGATACAAGTTTTGATAAAATTTGTTGTGATTTGGGAGTCAACTTTAACTAGCAAAATCAATAGCTTTTTGTCCAGCCTTTTGCCCAGCACTTCGAGCAATGTTCAAAGCGGTGTCGACAACTTGCTTTTTACTGATGAATCCTGACAAAGCGTCTTTGAGTTTTGAAAAAATTCCAGAGCCAATGACTTGATATTTTCGTTTATATCCTCTTCTTATAACTATCGTTTATTTAATCTCAGCATTAAGTTTTTATAAGCATCACGAGACAAAATTTTTTGCCTCAAAAGTTCGTCACAAATGCTCACAATTTCATTTCGAAGACCTGTGTTTCCTGCTTGTTTTAAAGCCATCAACAATTCCAACCGTTCACACAAGGCTTTTGGGTCAGATGGGAGAAAGCCTTGACCTGAAGTTCCAGGTTCTGATTTTGTTCGTATTTTTTTTACATCCCTCATTACTTTTTCAAATTCTTTTTTACCTTCTCGTTTCTGCTTCACCTTTTGATTTGGTTTTCTCTTTTGTTTTGCTTCAGCACTATTCCAAATTGGTTTTATAATTTCGTTCCATTTATCTCCCTTGTTAGCAGCTGGTCTATTCATATTTTCTGAATGTGACATTGCGTAAGTGACAATCATTAATTCACCATAATTTTGAAAATCATTATCTGTTGTATCTTCCAAACTTGGCTTCACTGAAGTCAACAAGCCCCAAAGTCCTGGAATTCCCTCATATTCTTTATTACCAATTATTAAATTATTTCCATCAAAATCTACTCTTGTGTTTCCGAGGTAATATACACCATTTCTATATTTTATTCCAAAGGTTCTATCTCCTTTTTCAGTTAAATAATTGTTTAAATATTCATGCGCAACTGGGCCAACATATATCGGCATTGGAAATTCAATCTCTGGAAGTTCTGGCTCTCAAGGCAATGCTGGAGGCATATTTTCAAACGCTTCTTGAAGCGGGGCAAACTTTGAAGCAATTTCTTCAGATGACTTTTTCTGTTGTTCAGTTATTGGCTTGAATATTTTTCCAAAATCTTTGTAAAGTGATTGTTCACCCAATCATTCTGAATTTTGTTCTTGGTTTTGAGATATTTAGCAACAAGCGTATCACGTTTTGATGGATCTTTTATTGAAAAAAAAGTCATTTATTGTATGTTCAAATTTCTTGGAGGGCCAATTTTAGAGAGCCAATTTTGGAGAGCCAATTTTGGAGAGCCAATTTGGACAGCCAATTTGAAGAGCCAATTTGGACCCGGTCCAAAATTAACCTCGATAGATGAATACTTTTCTGTACAGCTTTGGATCAAGGTTCATAAATTTTTGTAATGCTTTACATTGCTCTGGTGTGACCTTGTCGTTGAGAAACGCAGTGACTGTTGAGCTTTTCATTCCAAGACTTTGTTTTTCATTTGACATTTTATATTAAAGTTTAATAAGGTCTTTGTTGTCAACCCAAGAGTTGAAACTTCGTGGATAGCCCTTCCATTTAACTAACGACTTTTTTTTGCCTTTCTTCACAACCTTCTCAATTCTGTAAACTTCTTGTGATGTCTTCTGAAGCTCTTACTCATAGAATGTGCCCTGAACCTCTTCATCGTTGTAGTCAGTTATTTTATAAGTAACTGGGTTTGTTCTTTGAATTTTTTGAAACGGTGAACACTTCTTCTGTCCAGTTTGGGGTGAACCCTTTCTCAAAGAGTCCTTTCTTCTTGAGAATTCGGACTTCGTCACCAGTTGTGACTTTTGCTCTCACAGACCGTCTTGTTAAGTCTGGATACAAATTTCTGTAAACTCTCACTTCATTCTCTTTTTTACTTGCCTCAACAGGAGTCATTTTTATGCTAGAGTGCGTCGTGTTGTTGCATATCTCAACAAACTCGTCAAGAAGGTCAATATATTTGTTGGTATTGTTTGCCGTGAAATACTTGAACATTTTTTCTTTCATCATGCGGTTCCAACGTTCGGCCACCGAAGATTTTTCTTCATTTTCAGTAGAGTAAAGCTCTACACCCAACTCCCCCACATCTTTGTTGTAAAACTCTCGGCCTATGTCTGTCCAAAGCTTTTCTGGTTTTCGCTTTGATTTTTTGAAAATCTCCTTGAACTCGTCTGTGACAGATTTTCCAGTTTTGTCTTATTTTGTCTTTGAGCGGAAGCATCCAACCATATTTTGAAAACACGTCAATCACTGTGAGAAGATACCTGACCCCACGGTTGGACTCTGAAAATGCTTGCATTTCAACGAGGCCTGCGGCCCAAATTTTATGAATTCCATTCACATACACTTTTCGTTTTGGAAAATTTTTGATGATGGGTTTGTGAAGTTCATCAGATAATTGCGAACTCCAAGTAACGCTCTCGCTGCGCTCGTTTTTTCAGCCCCCATCCAAAGCGTTTTTTCGTCCCGATAATCGTAGAAACAATACCTCTCTCCATCCTTTCTCGAAGTGTGAGGTTGTAAATACCATTTAGCTCTGTCAACATATTTTTATCGCAAACTTCGTTGCGTGTTTTTGTGTCTTTGTTTTTCACATAACAAATGTCGTGTTGATAAGCTGCCTTGTCCACTCTGTTGATTGGTTTTGACCATGACTTTGGAGTCATATCCTCATTGAAACGTTTGTTCAGCTTTGTTCCAGGTTCTGTGAAGTTGTGACCCGGCGTGTCCATTTAAAATGGTAAAGAATTAATTGTATCATTAATAAACCCTTTTCAACTTGCGCTTATAAATTTTGACTTTTTTGTTGCACAAACAACGCAAATGCCTTAAAGCATTTGACGGTTGTTCTTGGTCGTTTTCTGTTTCACGTCTCTCGTTTCCGTAAATTTACGACATTTGACGCAATACATTTTATTCATTTATTAAATGCTTTAATAAAATAAATGGAAGTAAAGAATATTTCATGGAACGGAAACAAAACAAATAAAAGAAACCATCCTCTTTTGCCTCAAAGTTTGAGAGGCTTGATTGTGGGCAAATCAAGCTGTGGTAAGACTACATTGTTGCTGAACCTTCTTCTCAGACCAGGCTGGTTGGACTATTCAAAATTGTCAGTTTTTGGTAAGAGTTTGTTTCAACCAGAGTATAAAATTTTGAAAAAAGGTTTTGAAGAACAATTGCCGAAAAGGGTGATTATGAATTTGTTTGAAAATCAAATTGAAATACAACAAGAACAAATTTTCACCGAGTGTGTTGGTTGAAGAATTGGCAAAAGATCGACTCGCCCATTCCAAAGAGCCTATTGAGTGCAATTTTTATGAATCGGCAGATGATGTGCCTGACCCGAAAGAACTGTCTCCAGAGCAAAAGAATCTCATGATATTTGACGATCTCTTGCTTCATAAGCATAACAAGTGTGAAGCATATTACGTTCGTGGAAGGCATTCAAATTGTGATTGCTTATATTTGAGTCAAAATTGCTTCAAATTGCATCGTTAAACAATTCGAGAAAATGCAAATTTCTTTTGTCTGTTTCCTCAAGACCAAAAGAATATTGGCCACATATTCAATGACCACATGTCTCAAGACATGACGAAAGAACAGTTTAATAGACTTTGCAAACACGCGTGGTCAAAGCCACACAATCTTGTTGTGATTGATTTGACCTTGCCAAAGAACTACGGGAAATACAGGTCAGGGTTTGACAACTTTTATATCATAGAATAAATGAACACTGAAATTCTCGAAAAAATTGTGAGAAATACTTCTCCGAAAACTTCAACTCAAATTGTGGTTTGAGATAATTTGACAAAAATAAAGACGACTTTTAACCTGCCAGTGGAGTTGGACCGCACAAGAAAGTATGAGATGGCTTTGGTGAATTTAGAGACGTGTTATTCGTTTCCGAATTTGTCTGATGAAAACAACGTTTTCAGATATTCTCCTGGTTTCATTGAGGACGGCTCAACAGGACAAAGACAATGGGTCGAAGTTCAAATTTCAGAAGGCAGCTACGATCTCATTGATATTGCGGAAACAATAAAAATTGCGATGAAACGAAATGGGCATAACGATGATGCTGTGAAAACTTCAGCAAACACCAACACTTTGAAAAGTGTCTTGGAAATTCAAGGTGACTTTCAGGTTGATTTCAGAGCGCGAAATTCAATTTCAAGCGTTCTTGGATTTCGAAATCAGGTTTACGAAGAGAGTATTCATGAGTCGCAAAATGTTGTCAACATCTTATCAATAAATTCAATTCTCGTGAATGTGGACGTGATTGGTGGATCTTATGTGAATGGGAGAACGCAAAACACAATTTACAGTTTCTTTCCAAACGTGTCACCCAGTTACAAAATCGTTGAGAACCCGAGAAATCTTGTATATCTTCCAGTGATTTTAGATAAAATCAATCAAATGGAAACAGTTGTCACAGACCAAAACGGAAAGCAATCGAATCTTCGTGGAGAAAACCTGACAATCAGGTATCACTTGAGAGAAATTTAAGTACATATAAAAAACATGTATTACACAAACGTATCAGTAAACATTTCAGGAAATCAACAGCAAAAATTGAAACACGCTGTTGATGCAAAGAGTCCATTGAGTATTCGTCTCGGCTACAAAGATTTCTGTGGAAGTGATGTTCTTGCTTAAACTAATGCACAAGTGAACAGAATGAAAAAAGCTTATGAGAATGGAAAAGGCATCACGATAAAAATGAGTAAGCGATAGTTTGTTCACTGCATAAAAACAGAGGGTGGTTTCCTCGGTTTCCTCGCAGGTATGGCCGCAAAGGCATTGCCTTTTTTGGCAAAGACCATTCTCCCAACATTGGCGACTGGAGCGTTGAGTGGTGTCGGGTCAGCTTTGGCACAAAAAGCGACAAACAAGGCCATGGGAAGCGGGTTGTATTTGAAAAAAAGGCTCAAACATTGCAAGAGTCGAAACAGACGGCCAAGGGTTGTATTTGAAACCTTTCAAAGGTTCAGAGCTTGGCATGGTTGGAGATGGCTTGTATTTGAAACAGGGAGGTCAAGTTTTTGACGGCCATGGCCTTCTTCTTGGTCCAAATTCTCCTCTTAAGAACATATCAGTTCTCGGTTGGTTGTTGTGAAATTGTTGCGTATTTTTTGTCATTAAATAAATGTGTAAATCAAAGGTAAAACAAATTGAGCAAAACGTCACGCAAGACATCAACCAAGCCGTTGGTGAGCAAAACAAGAGCAAAAAAGTAATAATTAACCAGAAAATTTACCAACAAATTAATCAACATTTGAATCAACACAGCAACCAAAATGTAAAGTAAAGTGATTTTTATTCATTTAATGAAAATGAATAAGGGTCATTTATGCAGACTTCAACAAATACATGAAATCGAAAAACAAATCCATTTCGAGAAAATTAAACAAGAGGCAGTCGTTAAAAAGTATCAGTGTGTGATCAATTTTTGTCATGTTTGTTTCATACTTGTTCAGTTTTGTATGTTTTTGTTGAATGTCGGCTTTTTATCCAATTTTCAAGAAATCATAGGCAACATTTCAGGAAAGATTTTGCAGGGATTAAACTTGCTTTTTGGAAGTGTCTCAATTTTTCTGAAAGTAAGTGAAAAACACCTTTTCAAGAAAATTCAGAAACATGAGAAGCAAAAAACTTTGATTGAGAGCCAAATCAACTCGATTCGAAACATGGTTTCGAAAGCATTGTCAAACAATGAAATTTCTGAAGGTGAGTTTGAAAAAATACTTTTTGAAACAGAAAAATATAGGAAGAAAGTTGAAACATACAGAAGTTTTGATGAGACGAATTTAGAATTTGACAAGATGTTGCCAAAGAAATCGGAAAGTTTTGTTTAGAATAAATGATTCAGGTTGAAAATATTGTTTTGCCAAACAAAGCTTTGAGCAACTTTGAAATTGAAGATGAGCTGAAAATGATTGGTTTGAAAAACTTTCGTGGTGTTTTCTTGAGAGACACTTTGCCGAAAAAGCCAAAACGAAATGAGCGCGCAATTATGAACCTAGACGACACTTCTGGAGATGGGACACACTGGGTCGCGTGGTTCAAACGTGGTGATAAAAAGTGGTATTTTGACTCATACGGATTGCCCCCACCAACTGAGTTGAACAACTATCTCGGTGATGTGTTATATCCGACTGAGCAAATTCAACCGAGGCAAGAAGTTATTTGTGGCCATCTTTGTCTTTTTGTATTGAAAGATGCAAAAAGGAAAAGGGCTGCAGGAAAAAATTAATAATTTTTGGTGATATAATAAATGACTGTTGATAAATTCGGACGAAGTCCAAAAACGGGACAAAATGTTACAAATGTGAGTGGAGTTTCACATAAATATGTGAACAGCAACTTTTTGTGAAAAGGTCAAGCCATTGACATGTCTGGTCAAAGCATTGTGAATCTTGGCTCACCGCGAGGTCCAATGGACGCAGTGAGGAAGAAATATGTCAATGAAAAATTTTTCAAAAGAGGTGATCCAATCGATATGGAGAATAATCTGATTAAAAACGTATTGCCTCCAACCGAAGAAGGTGACGCAGCGACGAAAGGCTACATCGACTCGAAAAGTGTTGGCGAAAGTGATTTGGATATGCGGGGTCATTTAGCGAAAAACGTGAGATGGCCAGAAGAAGATCATGACTCGGTGAATCCAGCACATGTGTATTTTGTAGCAAACTCAAACCTTTCACTTGAGGGGGGCACTATGAAGGGGCAAATTGATATGGACCAACATTCAATAAGAAATATAAACTCAAACCCACAAAATGAAGATGGAGTGGTTCCGAAACAGTGGATTGAAAACACTTTTTTGAATCGTAATAGCCCTGCGTCGACTATGGCGAGAAATTTAAACATGGATGGGAACCATATCTCATACCTGAGAGCGCCAGAACAAAATCACCATGCAGCGACAAAAGGATACACAAATACAAAGCTGTCGCTTTTGGGTGGTGACATGCAGGGAGGGATTGATATGGCTGGAAACAGGATTTCACATTTGGGTGAGCCTGAGCAGAGCATTGATGCAGTCAAATGGAGTTATGCAAACGAATTCTATCTTAAACGTGATGGAACAAATTGGATGGGAGGACATCTTCTTGTTGGTGGTTTTCGAGTGATTCGCATCAGGAACCCCCGCAAAGAACAAGACACGGTAAATTTACGAACACTTCAAGATTCAGAAGCACATGTTTTACAAGCAACCGCGGCAACGGACACAGCAGTCGGCGACGCGATAACAAACCACGCAAACATTTTGAATCGAGACATCAGAACAAAAAGTTTGAACTTGGACTCACAAAGCACAGCAACAAAAAATTTCAGCATGGGTGAACAATATCATATTGCTGGGCTTCCAAATCCAACACTTGAACACGAGGCTGTCAATCTCAGAACGTTGAACCAAAAAGTTTTGAAAGAAATAAGGGCTAATAACCTCTTGGAAGCGTTGAAATATTTGAGACTTGACGGTCAAAACCAAATGGTTTCAGATCTTCAAATGAACAATCACAAACTTGTCGCTCTGGCTGACGCAGTCATGCCTACTGATGGCGTGAACAAGAAAGTTCTGGACTAGGCTGTTAGTTCGTTGACTCATGATTTGACAACAGAAAGACAAAGGTATACTGATAATTTAATAGTTCAAACAAATGAAAGCCTAAATAGAGAAATTGAGAGAATAGAAGGGTCTATTACTGTAATTAATGGACGAATTGTAAGATATTCTGAAACAGACCAACTTAAAGAAACAATATTAAATAAAAAAAATTGATAGAATCGAACAAAATTTTCTTGAAAGAATTACTGATTTAAAATTCCAACTTAGAAAACTACACGAGTAGAAAAAAACGTTAACAAAGACATCGGACGGACCGGCTGTTTCGTGAATGAGATAATTTTTCAGAGTTACAATAAATGTATTGTGCTATGCCCAATAACATTGGAGATAAAAAGTATTGCGTCCCTTGAAAGCAAAAAGTTTTGACTTATTACTTTCAAAATTACTCTTCGCTTGGAAATGAAAAAACATTGAACGAAATCGAAAATGCTTTTGGTGTTTGGCGAAATGTTTGCAATTTGAAATTTGAAAGAGTTTTTGATGAGAGTCAAGTGATAAATATTGCATTTTTGACAGATGATGAAAAGCAAAATGCGGAAATTAACTGCCCTTACAAACTAAATAATAAAAAATCTGGCACTTTGACACATGGGTTCTACCCCGGTGATTCAACATTGTCTGGTGATTTGCATTTTAACAATGAGAGATGGTGAGACCAGAAAACAGTTTCAGGGGATGGGAAATACAATTTGTGTTCAGTCGCTGTTCACGAAATTGGTCATTGCATTGGACTGTTTCACAATACTGAAGACAAAGACAGTGTTATGCAGCCAATTTATAAACCCAGATTCAGTGTCAAAAACAAAAACGAGATACTTTCTGAATCTGATGTTCAAACAGTGCAAGAAATGTATGGCGCAGCAAAAAATGAAGGTTAAAATAACTTACACTTTGAAACCAAAGCACTTCAGCGAAGATTCTGATATTTCTAACGAATCATTTCAAAGTCTTTTGAAAAAACTGTCTAACATGGATCATGAGGCATTTGTGGCTGAGAATTTTGGGGATGATTAAATTTGGTTAAAAATTTTTTATCATAGTATAAATGAATATCTCGAGACCAACAATGATTTCAGTATTGAAAGAAAATACCAAAGGATTAACTCACATGAACAAAAAACTACTGTGGAAAATCATTGAAGAAAAAGGTTGACCAACAAAGCTTCCAAAATTGAAAAGAATCGAGAGAGAAGACGGTGTATGAGGTCAGTGGAGGAAATTGACCTCAAAACAGACGAAAAATTGTTTTTTTCCAAGGATATGGGAGGCGGTGAAATATTATGGAAAATGCTATACTTTTTTCATATGCAACAACGGCAAAGTGTGGGAAAATAAAAAAATTAATGTTATTGAAAATTAACCAGTTTCAGAAAGAATAACAAAAAAATTTTGTTATTTTTTGTGAATACAATGATAAATTTTAGTTAAAAGATTTTTTTACCCTATACAAAATGAAAGACGAAACGTTGCAAAAGTTGATAAACCTTGTCGGTGATGGATTTTTGAGAGAACCTCTTGGGAAAGAGAAAACTCTCAAACAATTAAGAGCCGAGGCACGACTTCGGGGCTTCAATAACATTTCAAAAATCAAGAAAGCACAATTGAAAAATTTGCTTTCAAAGCTACAAGACTTGGATCAATTGAGAAAACGAAATCTATTGGTGAAAGAAAAGAAACTTGGAACAAAAAATGCCACAAAGCTCAAAATGAAACAACTCATTAACGAAATTGATGATAAGGTATTGAAATTTATGGAGGAAAAACTGTCCTCCTTCAGGGGTTTCACAAATCAATTCACACTTGAACCGAGCGGCAATGTGACATATGACCCAGAATCATTTTTGACTGCTGTGAAGCGAAAGGCACTCACAAAAATCCAAACGCAAACCAAGGTGAAAATCATCTTGAGAGCAAAGATGGAAAAGACAGATCTCAAGACTGGTAGAAGCCTTGTGGAAGAACATCAATTCAGATCAAAAAATGAAATTGTTCTTGAATCAACAAATAAAAACGAATTGTGGAGTCTCTTGACAGAACAAGTCCTTGAAGACCTTGCAAAATTTCAGATGAATGGGAGTGGGTGGACATTTCACTCAATTGTGGCACTTGATATTCACACTGTTGGATATGAGCCGTTGAACGGAAGTTCTTGGGCTGCTCTTCCGAAATTTCTAGCAAGCAAGAAGGCGATCAATATGAAGAACACTGATAACCATTGCTTCAAATGGTGGTTCGCAAGAGCTTTGAATCCAGTTGAAAGAGACTCAGAGAGAATCACAAAAATTTTGAGCAAGGAAGCAGAGTCTCTCAATTTCAAAGGAATTGAGTTTCCGATGAACTTGAAGGATATTGACAAGTTTGAGAGATTCAATCCAGAAATTAAAGTTAATGTTTTTGGGTATAAAGCAGAGGGTGTTCACCCCCTGAAAATCTCCAAGCTCATGAGAGAAAAAAAGGTTCACCTCTTTCTTCTTTTCATGACTTGTGTCGATGCAGGTTTCAAAACATCATAGTGCAATTGAGATTTGTGATAGATGTCTTAATCATTTTCCAAACAAGAAAGCCTTGGAAAAGCATGAGGAAAATTGTCAGAACCATGATGCAATCAGGATTGTTCTTCCAGTAAAGGGTTCAATCTTGAAGTTCAAAAACCACAAGCATTCGATGAGAATGCCGATTGTGGTTTATGCCGATTTTGAGCCTTTCACAAAACCAGCCTGATCCTGACAGAAGCTTTACGAAAGCTTACCAAAAGCATGAACCGTCCGGATTCTGCTTTTACATTGTTTGTGATGGGAAAAAGTCACGACCTGTCTTGTATACAAAATAAACAGAAGGTGAAAACGTGGCTGAAATCTTTGTAAAGATGCTCCGAGATGAAGTGGACCAAGTTTGATCATCAGAAGTGAACGAGATGATCTTGTCAGAAGAAGAGAATTCAAATTTTGAGAAAGCGGCCAAAGTTGGATTTGTAAGAACCCCTTTGAGGATGGTGAAAAGAAAGTGCGAGACCATTGCCACTATTCCGGCAAATTCAGAGGAGCGGCTCACAATCAATGCAACTTGCTTTTCCGAAAACCGAAACATATTCCAGTTATTTTTCATAATTTAGCCGGATATGATTCACATTTATTCGACAAGAGTCTTGGGAAAACACAAGGTAATATTGATTGTATTCCAAACAATGAGGAAAAATACATAAGCTTCTCAAAAAGTGTAAATGATGAAAACAAGAAATTGAAATACAAAATATTGATAGTCTCAAGTTTATGTCAAGCGGTCTTGACAAGTTAACAAATATTCTTGAAAGGGACCAGTTTGAAAACATGAAGACACATTCCAAAAACTTTGAATTATGTCTGAGAAAAGGAGTCTTTCCACATGATTGGTTTGACTCTCTGGAAAAACTATCTGAAAGAAATCTTCCACCAAAGGAAGCATTCTTCTCAAAACTCATAGATTCAGAAATTTCAGATGAAGATTACGAACATGCCCAGAAAGTTTGGAAACAGTTTGAAATGAAAAATTTCCGAGATCATCATGTTTTGTATCTCAAGACAGATGTTATTCTCCTGGCGGATGTTTTTGAAAATTTCAGGGATATTTGCCTGAATAACTATGATTTGGATCCGGCGTGGTATTACACAGCACCGGGATTGGCCTGGGATGCTTGTCTGAAAAATACTGGAGTTCAACTTGAGCTTCTTTCTGATCCGGATATGCTTTTGATGTTCGAGCAGGGCAGTCGTGGAGGAGTCTCGATGATTTCGAAACGATACGCCAAGGCCAACAATAAATATATGGGTGAGAAATTCAATCCGAATGAAAAATCAAAATTCATCCAATATCTTGATGCTAACAATCTCTATGGTTGGGCGATGAGTTTGCCACTACCTGTTAGTGGTTTCAGATGGATGGATGAAAACGATTTGGAAAACTGGATTGAATTTTCAGATGGATGTATCCTTGAGCTCGAACTGGAAGATCCAAAGAGGGTTCATTATTTGCATAATGAATATCCGCTCGCTCCGGGGAGACTGATTGTCAACAAAGTTGAGAAACTTATTCCAAATTTGAATGAAAAGAAGAAATATGTTCTTCACCACAAAAATTTTAAACAATATTTGGATCTCGGTTTGAAACTAAAAAAGATTTACCGCGGAATCGCATTCAGTGAAAATGCGTGGTTGAAACCATACATTGAGTTGAATACAAACCTTCGTTCCAAGGCGAAACACGAGTTTGAGAATGATTTTTTCAAACTCATTAACAACAGCGTGTTTGGCAAGACGATAGAAAATATTCGAAACCGAGTGAATATTCGACTGGTCAGTAACCACAAGCCA
>Ga0210059_1004957_pt1 | contig 21427 bp, 15 predicted proteins | sample Ectturendosymbi2_FD_188042 | JGI IMG/M metagenome (GOLD analysis project Ga0210059, IMG submission 188042) | Ecteinascidia turbinata endosymbiont from Florida, USA - Sample 2 (SPAdes) (version 2) | ecosystem: Host-associated > Tunicates > Ascidians > Unclassified | place: Key West, Florida...
CGGAACAGGCTTGGGCTTCAAAATGAGGCCCGTTAACAATTTTGGTTCAGATCATTTCATATTTATTCAGGACACATAAAAGAATAGGGAGAGGAAGCGCTATGCTTGCGATGGAAAAACGTTTAACCCTTCAGCAAAATTTCAATAGGTTGTGATTAATTTCGATACGTCAGCTTCAAAATATTTAAACACATTAGTTTTCGAGAATTTTCCAATCCACCGTTGCTCGTGATAATTAACTGTTTGCTTCTGGGCATACCAAATGAAATCATGATTCGCTCTGTGTGCGAAATACAACAGCACATGATTTTCTACGAAAAAATGTTGAGTTTCCGAGGTGATGACGATTGCTCCATAACGGTTTCGTACTGATGTTTTAAACTGAACATTCGTTGTGTGCTTAGTGTTGTTTGTTTCCACAGTTCTTTTGCCATAACTACGAGATTATAGAAACGTTCGAGCACTGAGTTGGCAACTGTTAATGCAGCAATGCAATTACTGAAAAAGCAACAAACGAAGAATTTTCTAAGTTGAGAAACAATGACTTGACAGGATTAACTAATGGGTGTATCAAAACAACATGCCCATGGAATTAAATAATACTGCAAGGTTATCCTGTGAGCGTGTAGGCCCATGCAGCGAGCACAAGCTGTCTACTGTGGTATTACAAAAACGCTCTGATATGTGTTTGGATGATGTTGTGTGAGTGGTAGTCCTTCGAACGTTAAGCAGTGGTTGTGGTGGAAATCAATGTGTACAAGTTTCCACTGCCACTTACAGCGTGTACCCATCGTTCATGCTGAAAAAACAGTTTTTCCAACAATGGCGAAATATCCATGTTTACAAATTTGTGCAAAACGTATTTAAATAGCTTCAAAAGCAAAGCAGTACTTTTTACAAAAAAAATTAATTACTGAAGTGAATAATTTCCAGCTGGACTGCATACAACAGCTCAGAACTAAAAGCAGTATAACATTTTAGCAGTAGTGTTGTACAGAACAACATAAATTGCATCCGAATTCTTAAAGTACCGTACTAGTCACCACATAGGCGACTGAGTTTAATCCACGAGCAGATTTTTTAAAATAGGAAGTCGATTTCACGTAACACTACCCATCTTTAGTCCTGAAATAAAGTAAGAGCAGCGAAAGCAAACAAACTTAAGACTAAAATGAATAAATCCTCATTCATCGCATGAAGAAAGTAAGCTTTCATATGTCTTCAGCACATTTTTAAACATTTCAAGAAAGCTGAGCTAGCCGGGGTTCACTCTCTGGTTCGTCGACATGTAAAAGATTAGGTTTGTTGCAAGCTTGCGAGGAATCCGCCGGCTGGTCTCTACTTACTTCACTTTCCCATGATTCAAAACTGCACACATTTGTAATCACATAATTCGTCTTCACAACGGCGACTGAGTTCAATCCATCTGCAAATTTTTTTAATACGTCATTTATTCTTTGGGGAGATCTCCAATGACATTCAAGCAATTGGGGGCAAAATGAGCCAGTTCTTCAAACCACTGCTTTGTCGCACTAGATCTCGGGCAGGTGTTGAGCAGCCATGCGATTGTCTCATCGTCCAGAACCGCCAGGCCATGCAGTCCATGAGGAGGTCGATGGATTGGACGTTGGAGGTCAACATGGTCGACGTTTGTTCTTCTGCGCCAGACTCACAAACCGCAGATGAGGCCATACCCCATTTGTGCAAGCAGGAGCGGAAACTTAAGATACCGGTACCGAGGCGGTTAAGAAGGACCCAGGCTCTCCTTGGGAGGGTCCCTACGGGGATGGGTCCCGGTGTTGGAAATGAAAATGCGGAGTCTTGTGGGGTTGTCCGCCCACTCCGCATTCCATTGGTGGGGATCAGCTTGAAACTACCTTGAGGAGCTGCGCTCTTCCTCCTTCCCAGCTTGAGGTTTTAGGCTCTGATCGGTCACAGTGCCTGCACCAGTGGCATCAACGAATTCAAACAACGTAACTCTCATGGTTGCATCTTACTTCTATTTTGTTTTCCAAAACTCCTCGTTTTATTTAGGGTTGCTCTGTTTGTCATATCTCTGATTTATGAGATACGACAACTGCTGTGCCAAAAACAGCACGAAAACACACAGTCTCATTAATTACATTCCTGGCATCAGCTACTCCACAGAGCTTTACGCTGTCAACCTTTGGAGAATGATAAGCAAAGTCAATGCACGATTGTCCATTAAAAGCAATAGGTTTGCTGTAAGCTTTCAAGGAATCAACCCGCTGGGCTCTACTTTGATCTTTTAACGATGATTCAAACTCCCACATGTCTATATTCAAGTAACTAGTCTCCACAAAGGTGGGAGGTTTGAATCCATCAGCAAATCTTTTTATTTTTATTGCCCAGGCGAATTATGCTGGTCGCGTGAGACAGCATCCGGTCGTGTCGCTTGTTCAAGGCGGAGCGGTGAACCTTTATTTCTGGTCGACATTGCTCCTCATGGCGTCTTGCAAACAAAATCTCAAGTGCAGTCGTCTTCTACCGCTTTCTTTGGTAATACTTTGCCATTAATTTATCTATGAGCTCGAGAGGGCAACTTTCACACAATGCGCAGCTTTCCAATATGCTCGTGCTTACCAGAAACGGTAAGACCCCGATCTCCAGAATCCCCACGCAGTGACCATATACATCAGGGGAAAATGAATACGTTTGGCGTGGACAAAGAAATCGAACAACAGTGTAATGGAATAAGTTTTCCGTGACTGTACTGCATTTGGATTTCTGCTAGTTAGGAATAAAATAATACCCTGATGAGTCTTGCACTGGCCTCTTCCGTGCCTGCTCTGACAACGAACGTCCAACAGCAACACCCACATGCAAACGTCCAATCCATACGAATGGAATGTTGAGCCCGATCCTGTTTCGAGCATCGTGTATTGAATCGAAAATGCAAAAGACAGCTCAGGAAACAAATATCGAACCTTTACTTGACACTGGGCAATAACTTGTTAGAACTGATCAGTAAGCTTTTGCACAGCATCTGCCCGTAACCCCGTAACTTAAACGTGCTGAGAAACAATATTGTTTTCTAAGACGATGCTTGTTGCAACGAAATACAGTAAACATATTTTTATTGTTTATATCATAATTTATCGAAAAAAATTACAAAAAGAACGTTCGGATAATTTTACCACAATTTCGCTTTGCTCGGAAATTCAATTTCTTGAGTTATTGCCTATTCTGTTGCAAGTTGCAACCTGGATTCCACCCGAAACTCTAATAAAACATACCTTCGCAAACAATTGTATGGCCACAAGGATAGAATATGACTGACGCATACTCCTCGTCACAAGATTCGCACATAGAAGGATTTGACACATCAACGGTAGGCTTCGAAGCTTGCGGTGAGGAAGAAGAAGAAGGAGCGGGAGTGGAAGACTGCAAGAAGTTTTGTCAAAGAGGTTTTCTAAAATACTTGTATTTTTTGTGCGATGTGTGACAAAATCTGAGAAACGAGATCATATACAATGCATACCTGTAAGTTGTTTTTACATTAAAGTAAACCTTGAACTAAAAAGTGTCAAAAAAGTCTGGCAGAAGAACGATAGGTTGGTGCGTTACATCAGGCAGCCCTAGAAAAGGCACATTTGACATGCAGTCAAATGTCGTCGCGCAACAATTAATGAAAAAGGTTCAGCAAAAGTGGCATAAAATTTTCTTTAAAAACTATTAGAAAAAAAGTGCCAACAGCAGTAGTTATCATTCAACAAGAATGCAGCTTGACTCACTGCCGGACGCTTATAAGTTACACTGATAAAAAAGCGGGTACAGCATCAGGGAATTGAGAAGGAAATCGTGGTGTTTATCATTTTAACAAGTTTTTAACTTGATGATTGATAGAAGCTAACCAATAAAGACTCCAGGTGATGAAGTGACACAGCATCCTACCAAAGTAAAAATCTTCAATTGTGAAAAGAAGGTTATGTAAAATTTGCTGACTTACACTTTTTCCGCTTGGTTCATCAACAATTAGTAACTATTGAACAATCCAGTATTTAGAACTAAACTTGTAGCGTAAAATACCCTTTGCTTTCATAGGGCTACGTTGCGAGTGCAATTTGCGACTATTTGAAATATAAATGGTATTTACAGATGGCGATTTTTTCTGATATTTCTATTTTAAGAATATTGCTGGATATTTTCCCAGAGAACAGCAAATTAATTGATCTTGTAACGTTATGGGACGGTGATGGATATAAAATTCTTCCCTGTGCTTACTATTTGTCAACAGATATCTTTTCAGTGATGGCAATGCGCAGGTGTGGCTTACTAAACATTTTTTGAAAAGATTCATGTTATGTGTAAAGGATTTTATACTGCATAAAAACTCCGCGTTATTTTCATGAAACTTCATTGCTTTTGGCAATTGTTTTTTATACTTTAATTGTTTATAGGAGCTACACAGAGGTATCGAAGAGCAGAAATAACGTCATCAGCACATTTACATTGAAAGATAAAAAAGGACAGCAGAAAAGAATTGTTTTGATTTATAAAAGTGCATTAATTGCAGCTTACTTTCCGGATATGAGCAAATTTCGCTTAATAAAACTTGGATAATTAAATCGATTTTAAAGTTTGTCACTGATTCGTTATGCCTTCAAGTAACCAGATTTTTCTATTTGTGACCAGAAGCCTCGTTGCGAAACATCTTGGACAATTTATTTCACTGCCATAATGCTCACCGTCGTATTTGCCAAAGGAGTGGGTACTGTCTTCTGAGGTGCTGCAGTGGGTTCTATTTTCGGTGGACAGGGAGATCCCTGCAAGGATGCTGTTGAGCCTACAATGAAATATTGCTAAAAATTTAATTCTTTGCTGGGAAACACAGTTGAGGTAAAATAAATTTGGAATGATTCTGGAATTATCAACTTTTCTCATTAATTTTGACATTGATGTAATTTTATAACGAAACTCGCATGGCGTTTTGCAGCTCGTTCTATCTCTCAAGCAAACTGATAGTCATAGCACAGCTTTGAACTACATCGTCTATAATTGATCACATTTTAGGTAATGTGGGAATGCGTGAGATTGATTGATTAATAGAAACAATTCCACAAGAGCCATCGCGCAATAAGGAAACCAATTGTCAGTGAACATTAGAATAAATGAAAACACAATGGAAAAATAACTGATCAATTTAAAGAAAGAGTGTTAATCAACCCCGTTTAGAAATCTTTTAAAAGAGTTGAAAAACAACAGTTGGAAATCACTTAAGCACCGTTAGAAAGCCAAACAAACAAACAAACACAAAACACGGTGAAGTAAATTTACAGATGAAAACAGCATGCCTATGTACACAAAGAAGTGGATCAAATTTGATTGAGAAAATTTGGTGTGGTCCATAATGGTTAAACAAAGTATGAAAAAAATTAAAAAATAATTGCTGAGGCACAAAGAAAAATAAAACAAAGCTACGCAGTGTAATTTCATGCCAAAAATGGGATGTGCGCGGGAAAGAACAAGAAACAAAAAGTAAAGATATATAGAAAACAAAAAAAATTACATTATTTAAATTACTGAAACTCTCAGCATTTAGTTTTTGATAAGTGAAATGTTGCTAAAATACATAACTATGTTTCTTTTTCATGTGAGAAGTGTTTTTTAATTTTTCATTTAAAGGTAAAAGTGGCAGAAGACTTAATGCAGTCTGGTATTGAAGACCACTTTTTTGGGCCAACAAATGTAAGGGAACATTTCCAATTGTCACGTGATTCCATTGGGAGATCGTTAATGTTGAAATGTGATGAACGCAAATGTTTGTGTTGATCTTGTCATAGGTTAAAACGGAATGACTTTCTGCAACGAAATTTCACACAAAAAACTTTTGGTGCTCCGAACTTTCCAGGCAGCTCCAAGTAATGTTGTTCAGATCACAAACGAAATGCAAACAGAAGTTCGTTTTTGTCTTTACCTTGCAATAAAAACCACACTGCTAACACAAACTTCACTTTTGCCCAAACCACATGTCCTCCTAAATGTGTTGTAAGCACCGTAAAATTTGTACAAGTTTGTCTTAATGACCCGCATTAAATTGTGCATGTTGTGTTTGTCTTCTGATACTTATGTAAGGATCTGATAGTTCTCTGGGTGCAATGTGTTAGTATTACATCTCCATTGATTGCTAGACAGTACTCGGCAAAGTTTGTGTTTATGGCATCAATGGATCCAGTGCGATTTCATGCGGGCTCCTTATCTGCTGTCTAAAAGGCTCTCCGTTGTAAGAGGATTAAGAGCACCTAGAAACGGAGTACACAAAATCTGTTGGTTTGTCATAAATTTTAGCAAGACGCAATAACGTTCAAAAAAGACCTATTACATCATAGAATGGATTCCTTTATGGTTTGAAATTTCAGAGCTTCCAGACAGTGTAACACTTATTGATGCACTCAACGCTTATTTCGTGCAACAGTGTAACACTTATTGATATACACGCAGTACGCACCTCAAAAGGTAGCCGTGACAAAATATTCAACGTGACAAAAATAGTTCAAATTTCAACTAGTCTAACAATCTCTATTAACCTGGCAATTCAACAGAGTTATCGGGACTTTAAACAAAGTTTCCATTTACTCTTACGTGCAACAATGAAATTCAAAACTCTTGCTCAAGTTAGCAACAATGAAATTTAAAGCAAGAAAAGAAGTACGAGAACTGCCTAATTATGCACTTGGAATGTTACCAAGTTATCTAAAACAGATGCTGTGACGTAAAGTAAACAAAGAAGGAAAAAGCGCAGTTAAACTCAACCAACCACGCAATTATAAATACAGTTGAAACGATACAACGCAGCAAAGATACAGAAGAATTGTTTGGCTGTTACAGTTTGTGGGATTTCTCCAATGGATCTCCAAAGAAATAGACATTTGAAGAGGTTTTGATGTAGTTTGCAACTAAACAGCCACTCAGGTGTAACGACAGGCAGTCTCTATTTGTAAATTTTATTATTGTGAAAAACACGTTAAAAATCTGCAAAACTGCAAAAATGCTTTTAGCATGAACAGAACAAAACCAAACATTGTAAACTGCAGTGAGGATTTTAAAAAACAAACGATAAGTGTCGGGAAAAAATATCTGTATTAATTTGCTTCAAACTCATCATCTAAAGCCTTTTATTCGGAGGTACATCAGAAGCACTGCATGGTTCTTAAATCGCGAATCGCTACGCCCTTGGGGTCGTTTGTCCATTATGGAAATGTAGAAAAACCTTGGCGTGTAGACAGGAGTTACATTAACTTATTTAAAATCTACATGCAGTATTTCAATTAAGTGGCTGAAATTAGACGCTAAATTAAAACTGCAATATCCAGGACCGCAACCAGAGCTGCGCGATTTACTGTATGGAACATTATCCGATTCAAAACAATTGAGAAACACATGCTACTCGCATGATCATACTTGTTGGAGTTTACTTCGTCCTGTTGACGTTTATAACTGTTCGGAATTCAACCAAAACTTGAGACACCGCCTACGACGATATGTAAAAAAGAATGAAATTTGATTCTTCCTATACACGATAACCAAGTTGCATGTTGCGTTTACAATATTTTGCTTTCTTCACGGAGAAAATACGTGGATCAGTTACACTACGAGACCTCAATAACTACAATGGAGAATATAGTTGTTGGTACCGCAAACAAACGAAAGATACTCACAATATTGTTTAGAATTTACCTGAACAATTTTTAATTACTGAACGCTAGAAAAGACTTCTGTTAAAAAAATATCTTCTTCACGCAAGGAGTACAAAACAGCATGCACGTGCAATATCTGATGCAAAGCAGGTTAAACTATGATTTACTTGCAGCTTTTTCAAGAGCAGCTGGATGAAAAATCCATACCAAGCGTCTTCCAGTTGATGCAACCGAAGGATGATATTCCACAATCACACCACCATCTGCCATGACTCCTTTTACAGAACCATCTTTGCCTATGAACTGAAAAACAAAGTGGTTTACGTGCCTTAGTTTAGGCGAGGTAACCTTTTATGCCAAAACTATGAAAATTGCTGTTTTTCAAGCAGCATCCAAAAAACAAAATATTTTTACTAAAAAACTTTAGTGGTTTTTATCATTTCTATTTTAGCAACAGTTTATCTTGCATGGTCCGCAACTGCTTTGTTTATGATTGTTAACAGTTCACCTTACTCGCCAAATATTTTTCATGTTTTATATGACTTTAACAGAACTCTCACAACTGTTTGAATAGTTTCGGAAAAATTTATTTAGCCAAACCTTAAAAGGTTTTCAAAAATGTTGTAAATGCAACAACGAAACTAATGAATTTTTAGCATAGGGCTATATGAAACAAACATAAATCGCAAAAATGTAACGAAGCGAATTAGCATGTTGGGCATTACTAAGTCAATATATTCAACTATTTTGCAATGCTTTCTCTAGATTGGATTCAAAGCATACACAAACTACACGCACAATCAAACTACAACGGCTGCAGAAAACCACACTGCCTTTGTTCCATCAATTTTTTTACTCCTTGCTTTTCTTCCTATCTGCTCTTGCTTGTCAGCAAGAATTGGGGACAAGTTTAACCAAAATCTGTAAAATTTTATAACCTAACATCCTTTAAGCATACCGTTATGTACTTGGTTCTGATGGATTTTTATCATCCGATTTAGTGATTTGGTCAAAACATCATGTGTTTCACGAACGTGCACTTTTTTGCCATCCCAAAGTATTAACCCATGTGAGCTTTGGCATGATCGACTGCCTACTCAAAAAGTCAAACTTTCAGACAGCAGTATTTAAAATGCTCTCTACTGAAATGGTTTCCATGAAATATGTGAAAATTTGAAAGGCAAGTAAGCAGCTACTCCAAAGTAAAATGCTATTTTTTAACAGCAGGCAAAAATCTATTCCTGCTAACATTCAAGAGATGTTGTTTCGTAAAATTGGACTTTTTGCCAAGCTCTTCCAAATCGGGGCTTTTTCGAGAAAAAATTAACAGTAAAATGGCTTTTTACTTGAAGCTCTAAAACACAACAACATCTTAGCTGTTTCAGAAAAACCAATAACGTTTTCACAGTTACCAAGCAGAACCTGATATAAGAACCCAGTACAATCTGACATACCAGCGCAGGATTCAATTCTTGCGCGAGCTATTTATCACTATCACGAGTTACAATAGCCGACCGTTGTTTTGTTCTTTTTGTTGAAATTCAAGATCACAATTCTTCTTCAATATGTACTTGCGTTTGTGAAAAATGAATGTCTAGTCTGTTTTGAAAATTGATAAATTTTCGCTTGCGCATACGTCATTGCCGCTGACTGCGAAGAAATCTATAGGCCAAAAACTTTTTTCAAAATTACCTGCGATGCTTTGATAAACGAACTTTCTTCTTTAACTTTTTCAATAACACAAGCTTTTGGTTACCTCACGTATGCCATCATCCCATTCTCCACTGCTCTCCATCAAGGGTTCCAACAAATCAACAGGCAAAGTGCACTTCACACGCTCATTGTTGCTGAATACTGGTTTTGGATCTTTTGGTTCTTCACCTGAAATTCATAAAAAAGTTTTTATTTACCTGTGCAGGGTTTCGATTAAATGACAATTTGAAGCATCATCAGGGGCTTGGTTCGAATGCTGCGGAGCCGGAGCTCGGAGCCGCAGCTGGGCATTTTGCCTGGAGCCGGAGCCAAAGCTCAAATTAAAAGTCAGAAGGAACCGGAGCGCAGTTTAAAATTTAGGACCGGAGCTGGACCTTTGAACATATTGGAGAGGTAGCTCCGGCTCCTTTCCTAGATGCTGTCGGTTTGGCCAAATAGAATTACTTTACTTGAAACAGTGCTCTTTATAGCACACTAAAAGCGATTGTTACGAGTTACGACACCAGAGTGCAACAATGGATCTGCAAGCCTTTGATGTTTCCTTGGAAATCATCGCTGAAGCTGTGGCATCGCAGCTGGCAGGCGCGGTGTTACTTGTAGAACTGGTTCTCAAACACTATTCTAAGAGCCACATACGGCTCCCAAGCACCCTTTGTGCGGCTCTTAGCAGTCTTTCAGTAACACCTCTAATATTTCAGTAACACCTCTAATATTTCAGTAACACCTCTAATAAGCTTTCGACACGGGGGGTCGACAGAAGAACAGGTCATCCTGCTGAAACAGGACATCGAGGATAGCTTTTCGGTTAAAAAGAAGGTTGGAGCTGTGTTTGTCGACCTCACGGCAGCCTATGACACTGTATGGCTTCGCGGCCTCACCACAAAAGTATGCATATCCAGAAAGTATACATATGCTGACGATCTAGCAATCATGCATGCTGATGGAGATTGGCAGGCAGTTGAATGGGTGCTGACCAAGGACATGGCTACCGTAAGTGAATACACCATGACCTGGAAGCTAAAGCTCAGCACTACAAAAACGGCGCCGGCAATTTTCCATCACAACAACAAGGAAGCTAAACGTGAGCTAAAAGTCAACTGCAACAACGAACTCCTGCCCCTCTGCCCCGAGCCTAAATACCTCGGAGTAACGTTGGACAGGTCGCTCACGTGTCGCCGACATCTTGAGACACTTCGCAAGTAGCTGACATCACGCGTCGCGCTCTTAAGGGCGGCTTGCCGGCTCCGGTTTGGGTGCTGGAGCAACAACTTTGCGAACAGCCACCCTAGCCCTGGTGCATTCAGCCGCAGAGTACTGCGCTACTCCCTGGTGCCGCAGTGCTCATACCCGCCTTATCGAACCCGCCATCAACAACGCCTTGCGAATTGTGACTGGATGCCTGCGTCCTACACCAGCGAACAACCGTCCCATCCTCTGAACCTGGACATCTGCTCTACTCAGCGCTCACTTGTCCATCGAGTGCAAATGCACGCCGGCTCAAATCGAGACACCGTTTGTACACTCCGCATAACAACACGTCAGTTTTTCTGACAACAACAACATACGTGCGGCGCACTGGGCGGATCACCAACCGAATGCGCAGTGGGCGGACAACCCCACAACACTCGCATTTTTATCCCCGACACCGTCACGCACCCCACGGAATGACCCTCCCAAGAAGAGCCTGGGTCCGGCTTAACCGCCTCCGCATTGGTGTCGGACGTTTCCACTCCTACTTGTACACATGGGGTATGGCCTCCTCTGCCGTCTGTGAGTGTGGCGCAGAAAAACCAACCGTCGACCATGTTGTCTTCCAATGTCCAATCCATCGATCACCTCATGGACTGCACGGCCTGACGGTTCTGGACGATGAGACAATCGAATGGCTGCTCAACACCTGCCCCGAGATCTCGTGCGGCAAAGCAGTGGTTTGAAGAACTCGCTCAAAAGATGAAGAAGAACCTCTAATATTTTGTGTAACAAACTTCGTTAGTTCAATAAAACAAAACGTGTCAACTGACGTGTGTTAAAAAATTTTAGTGCGGCTCTCTTGCAAAATCGTAGGTCTGGATTTGGCTGCCTTCAGCGAAATGGTTGAGAACCACTGTCGTAGAAGTAAGAAAAATGTTAACTACCACAGCATCTTACTTCCTCTTCAGAATGATCAAACCGCGTCTGTAGTGGTGTAGCGATCTAAAAAGACCTGAGCTGTAATGAGTAGGTGTAAAATTTCCATAGCTTTTGTAGCTGTGTAATCATTAAGGCATTTAAAATCATAAAAGTTGTATTTTTTCTGTGCTTCAGGAAGCTATGAAACGAATTTTAAAACATAAATCGCGCCATTATGAAGTCTATAACAAAATTTATGAGCCATAAAAAGTCATATTATCCATGTTTGGTCATAAAGTCATATTTTGCATATTTTCAAACTAATTCAATCAGGAAACCATTAAAACAATCTCAAAATATCAGGTGAAATTCGCCACAGGAAGTCACAATATCAAAAGTGAAATTGTCCGGTGCTACAAAGATCAATGCGATTAGAAAAGATTGAGGAGTTTACAGCTACACCTAATGACGAATTCTATTGTTAAACAGCATGTAGCAACAGGGTAGCACCAGTAAGGTATTGAAAAAGGAAATATTTTTGCTTGGTCATAAAAAGTCATGTTTTTTGAAAAATACAGTCATATTATCAAGTTCTTGAGGTCATAAAAATGGTCCTAGTAATCACGTTGTTAGCAGGGAGTATGATTACAATACGATACCAATGCAGATTTAAGCGTGAAATGCACGGCACGCCATTGTAAATTAGGATTTTTTGTTAGAAATCATTAGCCTTACTAGCAAGGTTCATTGGATTTCTGGCAAAGTTCACTAGGAAACAGAACGTTTACTAGCAGCAGCATAACATGAAAGTTATAACTAATTCGTAGCGAATTAGCATTGCCTTGCATAGCGGTATATTTTCAGGAGGGTATATAAAGCAATGTGAAAACAAATGTGGTCTTTTCTTGAGGTTTTCATCTGTTGAAACAAATCTTATGTTTTTAGCACAATGATTTTCTCCTAAGTTTTGCAGGTTAAATAGATTAAGTTGTTCTTCACTTTGAATAATTATGAGTGCTAATTATAAAATATCAGAAGTTTTCCACTATTTTAAAAAAGTCAAAGGTGAATTTCTTGCTAGAGGTCATACTACAGTATTTCGTTGAACAAAGGGCTTTTTACAAATCGTCGCATTTGTGTTTATGCAAATGTGTGCATGTTAGAAAGAACACATTAAAGTGGTAATCGACTGTGTTTTGCGCTCTTTGCATGGTTTTCCCGGGTAGCGCTGTTAGCTAGAATCGCCAAGACTACAATAGGTAAAGCATGCAACTAATGTGAAACGCTTGGTCAATAGGGACTGGTTTCAAATCTTCAAATGAACGATCACAAACTTGTCGGTCTGGCCGACGCAGTCACGCCTACTGATGGTGTAAACAAGAAAGTTTTGGACGAGGCTGTTAATTCGTTAATAGTTCAAACAAATGAAAGCCTATAGAGAATAGAAACGTTCATTGCTGTAATAAATGGGCGAATTGTCACAAATACTGAAACAGACGAACTAAAAGAAACAATATTAAATGAGAGGACACAAACGTAGTTTTCCGAACAGCCATTTTCTTGGTTCTGGTCGTAAGAAATAACAAAAGGTCATCGGGCATTGACGGCAAAACCAGCGACTGCCTTTCCGGAATTCGTCTATATAAACCGTTATCTTGAGTTACATTACATTTCTGCTAGTAAGCGTTCTCTGAATCATGTGATTCTGTAATTGTTGTTTTTTCGCTGATTTCCTCATGGTAAGAGCGCTACTGGTAAAAAGCTACCACATTAAATTACTTCTAAAAATTTGATGTATTCTCTTAGTTTTGTGTACTTAATATAATTCATTTTCCGTTCAACTTGAGGCACACCAAGATAATTGAAAATATTAATATGTAAAAACGAACAGAAGCCGGAGCTGGAGCCGAAGCCATGCTACGAAAAGAGAGAGCTCCGGATCCGAAGCCACACTCATGAAAACCAAGATCTCCGGTGCTGGAGCCATGTTCATGAAAAGAAGAGCTCAGGAGCCGAAGCTGTGTAAATTTTACGACGGCTTCGCAGCTCTGCTTGATTCAGTAACGAAGAAGATGTAAGTATCTCTTCAGATGATTCGCTCTGTCGACAAGTTTTGCAGCCAGATTGACAGTCCCTGAAATTTCATGAGGCCAAACAACACCGAAACATATTTTTGATGTGGATTCAGTGATTAAAATTTCGCTTCTCTCGCCTTATTACTTTGGTTTCTCTCGCCTGATGTCAAATAAAGTTTCCATCGCTTGATTTCAATTGTGTGATTGCTCTCACCTTATTTCACAACTTTTTTGTCTCTCGCCTGATTTCTTCAGCTTCTCTCGCATGATTTTAAATTAATTTCTCTCGCTTGCTTTCAAATGAAGTTTCTCTCGCTTGATTTCACTTGTGTGACCGCTCTGACCTTATTTCACAACTTTGTTTTTCTCAACTGATTTCCTTGGCTTCTCACGCTTGGTTTCAAATGTTTGTGCCCTCTCACCTTAATTCACATGTTTCGATTCTCTAGCTTTATTTCAAATAAGTGGCGCAGATCCTTGAAAAAGTTTTGGTATCATCAAAAATTATTTGCAAACAATGATCTCGAAAACTGATGTTGTCGGTCTTTGAATGCACAGACAGTGCAACGTTGATCTAAAAAAGCTAAATATCCAAAGCTATCTTCAGAAAGCATATCTTCCGAAGAAAACAAGCATAAACTCTTACTACAGAACGCCAAAAAAGAAAGACCCACTTTAGCACTACAAACATATATAAAGCGCATGTACAAGACGAGTAAGTCTATGAATTCTGTATGATTGACACGTCTGCGAAAGGCAATGCTTCTCACATGTCTAAAATCGCACGTTTCTGTTTTTTTGTATAGAACTGATGTAACTAGATTTTCCAGAGCCCTCTTTAACTAAAAGCAACAAAACTGATTCCTCGCAAGTAGAGGTGTGCTAAGGGGGAGGCGAGCGAGGCACTTGCCTCGGGCCCACCCTTTTCAGGCTCCCCCGTCGAAGAGTTTCGCGTGTAAATTCTTCTCATTTTTGGTGAAAAACGTGTTATCCACTCATATAACATACTCCAAAACAGATCCAAGGGGTCCACCAACAGCAACTGTAATGTGCAGGTACTCTACTTTTAAAGGGGCCAAGAGCCATTGCATTGCGCAAGTACTCTGCTTTTGAAGGGGCCCCCAACAGCAACTGGAATGTGATAGCACTCTGCTTTCAAAGTGGCCGTCAACGGCAACTGCAATGTCCAAGCAGGCCTACTTTACTTTCAAAGGGTTCCCCAAAAGCAGTTGTAATGAGTAAGTACTTCGCTTTCACAGGCGCCCACAATAGCAACAGTAATGTGCAAATGCCTTACTTTTAAAGGGACCCTCAACAGTAACTGTAAAACTAGAGAAGTTGGGGCGATACCAGCTTGCTATCGCTAAAGAGTATGGCTGTATGTGTTCCTAGCTTTGTCTTCCCAACTTTCAGTGTTTTTAAAGTTGTGTACCACAATCATGAAGACCCTTTTGCATTTTTTCTTATGTCAGTCATGTCAGGAACGCATCCTTGGGTGGTCCGCATGTCCCTTCTCCTAGGCTTGATCAAAGGTATTATCACGATTGACGGAGTATTATGGCGTCATCAGATGGCCCCCATTCCAGCCTTGCCTCGGGCCCCCCAATCCTATGTCCACCATTGCTCGCAAAGCAGAAAGAAGACGAACGGCCAAGCACAATTTCAATAACGTGATACAAAAATCCGGTTATCGCTTTTTATTACGCGGCATCCGATCGTAAATTGGAGCAGTGCTAGGCATTGAAAGACAACAAATGTGTTGTTGGAAGTAAGCCAAAATATTGTTCGCCAATGCAACGATCAGCCAAGTGTGCTACAGGGTTGCAGGGTCGGATCCAGCCAGTAAGAGTAAGGGGGGTGATTTCAAGTAATATTTGGTGGTCAAGTCTCTTACGAGTTCACTGCCATAAGAGAGATAAAGATAACTTCACAACACTGCTGTGACAAAACAATACACGGCAAAATGATTTTATATCGCGAAATCTGTTTTCCGAACTGTACAAAATCACGGTGGATGAAGTTGCTTTCGTAGGTTTTGGGGGTGGGTGATCGGCTCAGTCGCCCCCCTGCATCCGCCCCTGCGTGAATAAGTAGTGTTTTGTCAGCCTGGTTACCAATGCCAACCGGTCGTAAATCGTAAATGTCAAAACCTACAACTACGTGACAGTGCACATTATTTGCTGCCTGTTTTTAAGTGATCCTTGCGTGTTGCAGAGGCAATATTCACAGTTCACGTTTTTGTCAATAGATTAAAAGGGACCGTCAACATGTTTTAGTTGGAATAGTAGGACAATGCAAAATAAATGTAACGGAACAATTTGTGTTTTACAAAATTAGGCACCACTATTCCAGTTGCAGGTGTAATTTATGCTTTTTATCAAATTTTAATATTTATTGATGCTTTTGCAGACGTAACACTGGTTTTGGCCATGCTAAGAAAACAAAACACGCAAGCAATTTTCTTCATTGTATGAGCCAGTTCTTTCAACCCATTTCTAGGCTGCACTAGATATCGCGGCAGGTGCGTTGAGCAGCCTTTCGATTGTCTCATCATTCAGAACCGTCAGACCGTGCAGACCGTGGAGTCTGGGGAGTTCGATGTACAGTATTGGGCATTGGAGGACAACATGGTCGACAGTCTGTTCTTCTGCTCCACACTCACAAGCTGCAGAAGGGGCCACACCCTGTTTGTGCAAGTAGGAGCGGAAACTTCAGACACCGGTGCGGAGGCTGTTGAGCCGGACCCATGCACGTTGTTCTTGGCAGGGCCATTCTACGAGGGTAAGTGTTCATGTCGGTGATGGAAGTACGGAGTCTCGTAAATGGCCCGACAGAAATCGCAAAACTACTTCTAGTGTTTACGTGATCGTTTACCAACAGTAGCTAGATCAACAGTTCGTAAATGATTCATATAACAAAAAACCGGTTCTTCTACAACAGGGTTGCGCCACAATACCATAGTAACAAATTGCCTGCTAAAACTAGGGTTGTTTTATGGTGTTTTTAGATTTCAAATCACAAAAGACAAAAAATTGATTTTTGTACTGCATGAACAAATTGTTTGGACAGGGCCGGCCTTCAGCCGATTGGACAGATTGCTTCCAATCGGGCCCCGCGCCAAAGAGCGCCCCGCGCAACTTACGCTTTCTGTCGAAGCGGCTTGTTTCGTGCCGGCGCGGAGCCCACAGTGTTTTTAAGGTGGCGAGTGCTTGTTTCGTTTTTGGCCTTTGCTACCGAAAGCCAAAGTGAACGGCACGATTTTCAACGCCCTAGTCATCATAATGCGTTCTTTAATATAACAATGGTCGTTGTTTTTGGGTAAAGTGTAGCCTAGTTTTTTCAATAGCAGTTAAGCAGAAAGAGATGAAGTTCTGAAGCTGTTTTCTATTTCAGTTATGTGTTTCGTATCTGGGAGGTCAAGTTTTAATAATGCTGCAAGATACGGTCCAATACGTTGTTGCTTTTTCAACAGTTACTGGTACTTTTCTTCTAAAGTTTAATCGCAATTCCAAATGTGTGCTGCTTAGTCAGTCTTGTTCAACATCCCTCTCGTAGAGGTCTGGTGAGGCAATTTCTTAGATTGGCGAAAACGTTTGAAGTAAAGCTAGTTTTAACTGAGCCAAATGAATAACTATTACAGGTATGCAAAAAACAACGATTATTTGAAAAGTAACACAAAATTTATTTTTGAACTATTAACAGTAAGCCATTTGCAAAGTAACGGAAGTGACAGTTAACAAAGTACCTGTAAGCCACATAATGTTCTTGCGGTATAAGTTGCATCATGCAGTATTAGCGAAATAAGGATTATAGCATCAATCTCATACAGATTGACATCGTAGTTTCTGAGATATAGCCTAACAAATCGAAAGTTGCAAAAAGTCTGAAAAGGAGCAAAGGTGGGATGACTTTCGTGGTAGTTTTGACGGCTACTATAGTGCTTGGCTGTTTTGAGAAATTTCTAAAATGTAGGTTTATAGTTATCGATAAATCTGCAGTTGCATTATATATTTATTTCGTGTAAGAACAGAAAAGAATTATTTAACTTTCTGGGACATTCAAAAGCTGCTCTAATAAGCGGTTTGCCCTCTTTTAACCGGTGCTCTTAAAGGGTGTTTCACTGTAACCATTCTTCAAACTGTATGCAGTGATAGGCAGGCGTTATTCTGGTGTTTTGTTGACTGGTTGTAACAGTCAGTTTTGAGCTAGGCCTATTTATTTAAAGAATATGTTGTTTCTGTGACTAAACTAAATACGTATGTCAAAGACCAAGAGACATAGGCCGGAAATATCAATTGACAGTCCAAAAGGGGATAAAGATAAGGCAAAAAAGTTTAAGCACAAAAAGAGAACGGTGCGTTGGACAAGTGCTTTAACGGAACTACCTCGGAAAATGCAGAAAAGACTCTATAGAAGAGCCACACCACAGTGAAGATGGCGAAAACGTAGGCAGCCATGGCAGCTTGATGATTTTATGTCAGATAGTCAAAGTGGAAGTTTACGTATGGGATGTGAGATAACTCATGTTTGACAAAGAAGGAAGCTCGTTGGTTGGTGCATCTGATGAGGCTTGCAAGTACGAAAATTCAAAACTTTTCGGAAACATTGGATTAACAAACGATCCTGCTACATGTTCAGGTGTCACGAGTCGGAATGTTAGTGGCTATTTAGCCCACAGAAGACTACCTACAATCACAACAGCAGTTTTCCCCAGAAACAAGAGTGATGGGACACAGTTTTCTAAGTTTCGCCGCAAAAGAGTACTACCAAACGGTGAAACGGTAGGTCATCCATGGCTAATACACTTAGCATGGAAAATAGAATCTTTTGCTGCTACTGCAAACTTTTTAGCTCTGGACGTGCACTCGTACTACATCCAATACCTCCTCCCTTGAGGTACTAGGTACTAAAAAAACAGAAACAAGTAATTCTTAGATTTATTGAGTGTTACGGCTTTGTCCATTGCAGTTCTTGATGGAGATGTGGAACTGTGGGATGTCCCAAGAGCCCAGACCCATCCTAGCCTGACGTGGCCTTTTCTGGCCTCGTTCATTCACATCGCCATTTCTATCATTATGACTTGATGCCTCCCCTCAAAAATGTCTGCACACGCCATCGAGTGGGGCCTCGCATGTGTTTCCAATCGGGCCCCGCACTTGCTAAGACCGACCCTGTGTTTGGATATCTAAGAAACTTACAGCCATGAACAAATTTTCAAGAGTAGGACTTGCATTTTGATGTGCTTCCTTCAAATTCTTTGTGTCGCTACGTGCATGGTCAGACGATGGTGCACGCTGGAATTCAGCTTAATTCGATTTATTTTTTACTCAACCTAAACGTTATTCGGTAAAGGATAATGGACAATTTACCGCAAATGCCTGGCAGTTGAAATCTCAATTTGCATTCAACTTTTGAAGAAATTTATCACACAATCTCTTTTTCAAGTGTAGTGATTGTCGCATGTCTGCGCTTGCAGCTGACTCGATGCAAAGCCTCTCGCACACAAATGTACCACAACAACGTCTTCCCGCGGTATCCCCTGATTTCGCAAAAGTTGCTTTGTAATTGGCGCGAACGGTTTGTCCAACGGTATAATTTGGGAAGTTGCAACCACGAAATGCGCGCAATTCATCAAATCCAACGCGCATCGGTTGTTGCGTGGTCATCAACGACCGCGCTCAGGCCTTTGGCACAGGGCCCGTTCGAACAGCTCGTGACAGTCTCCCACACCATCCACAAGAGAAGGCCCCACGTTGCGCCCGCTACGAATCTTGGGAGGCGAATGGGGATAGCGCAGAGTGATTTACTCTGGAAGACTTGAAAGTCACGCTTAATCAGCAGTCATGCCATAAGCTAGTATTCTGAAACTAGAATATCACTTCACTCTCAGTAAAAGAGTACGAAATAGTCGAGGAAGCCGTATGACATTCTCTGGAATTTAAATTTTGGAATTTCTTCGACAAATCGCCCTGGCTGCAATGATGTATAGCTGGACGATGGATAGAAACTCTTCTACTCCAGATTTGAGCCAGCAAAGTTTCCCAAGCTGGTGTGGGGATGTTTGTAAGCCCTCAGCTGGCAAGTCGTGTTGACGAATAGATCCCACTAGGATGAATGTTGGGCATGCTGAGGTTGAATTGTTAGACCACTCCCTGTGTTTGATACAAATACGGAAAAATCAAGTGCACTATTCCCGAACGTCGCGGAAGAAACTATTGATGCAGTGCGGAGGGTTAAAGCTAATGAATCCACGATCATTATGGGAGATTTCAATGCACACGTTGGGAACGATGCTGGGGTATTAAGGATGTGATTATCCAATATGGTAGTACAGGTGCAAACGGTAACCGAAGGCTCCTGCTACAACTGTGCTGTAACAACGTACTGTGCATTATGAACACTTCGAACACGGAGATTTGCACAAGTGCACCTGGTGCAGAGATTCATTGGGTTAACGGTCAGTCATTGATATCTGCATAGTTTCAACTTGACTTGTTCCAATCAGTGTTGGACATTCCTTATAGAAGGGGTGTAGAACTTCGACCGAACACCACCTGGTGGTCTGCAACTTGCGTCTTGAAAAATCAACAGGGCCTGCAGAAATGCGCAGGGCTAGGACGACCGATTGAATAAAATGGAAAGCCCTGGCGAACAAGGATGTATGAAATACCTTTGTAAACAGCATATGGTCTTTGTTCCGTGAACTCCCAGAATGCTCAGCAAAACGTCGAGATGGAGCGGCAGTTCAAAGCAGCTGCAGCTTCATCTGCTTTGGTCGCTGTCATCCCTCGCATCTGGTTTGTTTCGAGTACCTCGGTGCGCTGACCATCTCGTAGAAAATTTGTTTGCTGTTTGGCCAACATACTGTTCATGGCATATCGCACAAGCCGCAACATAAATACCATAGTTTGCACATGTAAGTTTTTGATTCAGCGGGAAAGTTTTATTTTTTATCAGGAATTGTGAAACAGTTCGTGCCATGGATTTGTTATGTTTTTCATGGCAATCACAGAGTGTACAGTATTTGTAAGGCCCTGACTAAACTTCGGTATGTTTTTTTGCCTTATTTAAAGCAAGGTGCTTGTAATTGGTTATTTTTTCTCCAATTGTGGTGGGTCTTTTGTACGTCCTATCATACATAAATAAGGTTCAAATTCTTATATTTTTTAACTGTTAGATATCCAATGGTTAACCTGAAAAACAACGAATATATTTGATTTGTAGGTTACCACTCATCGAAAAATGGACGAAGAGAAGGTTTTGAAAGCTCTACTGTTGCGTAGCCAAAAAAAATCATCTGATTGTGACCAACATTGATAGTAGATGAAAAGATGTTATTGTAAAGTTGTAACAGGTTGTTATGCTTAAACGTTCATAATAACACCAAGAAGCATACTGAAATTATTTGCATTTTTATCTTTAAACAACAAAGAGTTATTAAATGTTTCAGAAGCCTAACGAAATATTTTTAAGTTTAATATAATAGCAATTTGGTACAAACGGTAACTACACAGCCTCCTTGCAAAAAATCTTTGGCAACATGTCCGTGGTGCATAGAGCATAGGCCATTATTTGTAAGGCAAGGCACTAAAGAAAACAATTTTCATTAAAGAAGGGGTATAACAAACATTTATGGTCAGGTGTTTTTACGGAAAAGCAAATGGAAGAGAATAGGCAAAGTTTAGTGACGTTCACTAAACATTTTTCACAAACACCTTCTTCAACATTTTTTTAAAACAGTGTATTTTTGTTGCAAACATACTATAAGGATGAACGCTTACTACAATTAAGAAGGTGATTCCAATGGTAACGGATGCTGTTTGCAGCAGTAATGCATTTCAAGTCGACTTTGCCTTCAAATCCTATCCGGTA
>Ga0210059_1004958_pt1 | contig 21425 bp, 16 predicted proteins | sample Ectturendosymbi2_FD_188042 | JGI IMG/M metagenome (GOLD analysis project Ga0210059, IMG submission 188042) | Ecteinascidia turbinata endosymbiont from Florida, USA - Sample 2 (SPAdes) (version 2) | ecosystem: Host-associated > Tunicates > Ascidians > Unclassified | place: Key West, Florida...
CAAGCGTGACATTTACAATACTCGGAGGTGCCGCGAACGCGAAGCTAATACGCTTTTCAACATATCATAAAAATACACATATTCAAAATGTCGTCCAACCTTAAAGCAAATTGCAATGTATTCGCCACTGGGTGCCGCAAACTATATTTCTTTTCTGTAGGGTGCCGGAAGACTAAAAAGGATGGGAAACACTGGCGTAGAAAGTAAATTTAAGCAACCGTTTGCCAGTTAACGCCACTAACGTACGACTTTTTTCATAGTAGATGTGAACGTGAGGACTTCAGTAAATTCATACAAGTGGCTTCATCAGATCCAGAGAATCTGCAGTTAAAGCCTGAAAAGAACAATTGCCTAATAAGTTAAAACTAAACGCAAAACGCCCGCTGCACCTTCTTTCTCATGATCCCGGATTCTCCTTTCAACCTCATGTTGGTTTCAATTTCATCGCGCAGTCTGTGTTCATATTTGTTCTTTATGTCGAGGATCTCGCGGTCGGCGTCCTCCTCGATCTGTCGCTTGGTTTCTTCGTATTCGCGCTGTTGTTGTCGCGCCTCGTCGTTCGCCTGAAAGCGCCAAAGCGTTTTTAATCAAAACCAACAAGAATTTTTACTCCAAAGTCCGATGTCGAACCAAGGAAATCAACACGTTGGCCGGTGAGACTCAGTATATGACGCCACACCTATCTTGCATGTTTTGACACAAGCATGAACAAGCAATTAAAATAAGGACACCTTTCCAAAAAATAATGAAAACAATTGGAAACACACTACTATGTCAACAAAATCGCTTTGATGCCATTTAATTACGAGAGCGGCAAAAAGAGTTTGCTTTCTTTATGTTACGCCTGACAAAAACCGAAGAGATGATCCGCGTTGTTACCTTTTCAATTTAGATTACAGCCACAAAAAACATAAAACAAGTCTGCAGCTTTCCGAATTATTGTCTTTGTCAGCATTCTCGAGAGGGTAGCTATTAAATAATAGAGGTAAGAAAGCTACTGCCATTTTATCTTGTAAACGTTTCAAGTGATTAAATGCGAAACACAAAACTCGTGAAAGGAATGGAATTTAATGAGCAGAGTGTTAAACAACGTAATCAGAATTAGTTTTTTCTAGTTCTTCCCAGATTCCAATTTAATTTAAGCTTTTCAAACGCTTCGGACAAGGATGCCGGTGTCCGAGGGTGCAACAATAAAATAACAACCACTTCTTTTCAAAACCAAGAGAGTTGTCAAAATAAGATAACCTGTTGCGTCGCCAGGTTTTAGTTGTTGTAGGGGGGAGACCACAAATGGAGGGGGATAACATTTATAACTGCAGTCGAAGCTGTTGTAGTGAAACAGAACTTGACAGGGAAAACAAGAAGAGATAACAAATTTTCCCCACTTTTGCCCAAAACTCGTTCAAATGTTCAGGTAGAGATCAAAAAGGTCATCACCACATCCTATCACCAAATTACACCTTTCAATTTTAATACTTTGATCACAAAATGTGAGATAACATCTGCAATAGGAGTGCCGAAGCCAAGCACAACCATTCCACCGCTGGCGACAGCTGTGAAGATAAAACCTGAATGAAGAAAACTGAATAACTCACCTGCTCAAGTTGCGAGCTTTTCTCCTGCAGTTTGTTTTCGTAGTATTCAGTAAGTTCCTCCAGTGCTTGCTCCTTGCCTTCGTCAGCCTCCTGCAGCTGCCGTTCATAATCTTCTTGCATTCGCTGTGACTTGGCTTGCAATTCCTGATACTTCTCGTATTCTAACATAAGCTTCTGGTTGTTCGTTGATTCTTTGAAAAACAAGTAAATGTTTGAAACGTTTTCTGAAGCACTGACATATCGGTCGCAATTCAGTAGGCCTAAAACAACCAAGACTGCAGAAAGTTTCCCGGGAAACCTAAAAGCTTATCAAAGTGTAAACCTTTGAAGCCTCTTTGACGAACTATAAAAACAAAACAATTGAAATGTTAAAATACTAGGAAAAGCAGCAAAGAGATGAAATCACCAAAAAACAAGAAATTCGACTGTAGCTGCACCTATAGCATTCATCCTCAACCACGATTTCTATGACATGACTTAGCAAAGCTCTTAGGTTTCGCGCCAAAGGTTACAAAGTTCACTTACCAAGGTCTTGCATATCTTTTGAGTGTTTATCAACAACTTCACCCAGTTCCTCTTCATGTTTTGCGATTTCTTTTTCCTTTTCAGTTTTCAAGACTTGATTTTTCGTTTTTAAACTCTCCATCTCCTGCAAATTGAACAGCCTGCCAATTACACACACATAATATACAAAAGTTTTAACGCAAAAATTACTTAGACCTAAGCAAAAATAAAATTGTCACGCGATGGCTCAAGTCACAGCATATAGTTCCTCTTAGGATAATATATTTATGATTGCTAGGGCGAGCACCTGTATGAACTTTTCCGTAAGTTCTTTAATCTTTTCGTTGTAATTCATATCTTTCAGTCGGAGCTGGTATTCATTTTCCATCTTCAGCTCCTCAACTCTTGTTTTCAACTCGGACATCAACTGATTCTAATAAAACAAGAACCAAAAACGTGTTTATCGCCGAAGCGACGACAGGCGGGGGGGACAAGTCGCACGTTCAAGCACAAAGGGGTGATTTTTGCATTCGCAAAAACACTGACACATTACCGCAACACTGCTAGTGGGGAACAATCCTGGCACACGTGGCTTTAAAAACACGTAGAAGATAAAGTAAATAACAACTGTCTAGACCAGGGGTCATCAACGTGGTACCCACGGGCATCGAGTCGCCCGCAACGACCACCTGGGTCGCTCGCGGGCCTGTTTTAAAAGTAACATTAACATGATCGGTATCTGCACATAGATGAATATCGCTAATAATTAATAATAACATAATGAAAGGTATATTGAGCAAGTGTTTTTTATTTCACAAGTGTGCATCGGACTGGTAACCATTCACATTAATCGGTACCCAAGGCACCTCTCAGTTTCGAAATTGTTGGTGGCCCCCAAAGTCTAAACTAACTTTCTCTTCCAGATCCGATTTCGTAATGAGGATTTCCTCCGCGTATGGAACTTCACGGTCATGCTTGACACCCCTGCCTTCCTTGTCCCATACTCGCCATATCATCAAACATGCGTCATCCGATGCAGTGATGAGGTACTGGTCATCGTACGTCATTTTCATCTGCGTAAATCAAAACTTTGCAGAAATAAAAACATGTTTGTACAAAATCGACTAGAAAATAATCTTTTTTTTCAGTTGCCTCCTGCGACCCACGGAAGTATCTTCGTTACTCTGCAAATCTAAGTTGAGTTGGAAACGATGTGAGAAGCGCTACACACTAGCGTGCAGTCTCATGAACATATATATATATACAAACATTTGTATCACAGCGATACAAATTAAAAGACACTTCGGGCCTGCCATTTAATCTAAACATAACCGGGAGTACGAGAGGATCAGACAGGAGACCCTACATTGCGGTCATGGGCAACAACGTTGGCCAAAGACGAATGGCGTCACATCACTTACCTTGGTGATCTGGCCGCTGTGCGCTTGATGCTCGAGCCACTCACTTGCATCGGTCAAAGGGAATTTGATGGAGCGCACTGCGCCGGACATCGTGCCGCAGAAGAGCATTCTTCCGCTGTGCGACATCGCCACTTGGGTCAAGACCATTCCACTCGCATCGACTGTGCGGAGAATCTGCAACAGCACCGTGAGGCTGATTCTCGATTGCGCTCGACGCTTTGAACACGAAAAGAAACGTTAAAGACAACACAACTATCGCTGCGCCTTCTGTTGTAAAGTCGGACAACCTCGCAATTCCAGCCGCTATTCGTTTCTTCAGAAAACTGTTTGTTTTTCAGTCGGTGCGGAGATGACTGCAACTTGTATTAGTCTGTTCCAGTTTTAGAGGCAATTTCTTTGTACGTTAACTTGGCAATGTAACGAAAACAAATGATAATGCCCGAACAGCGAAATACATTTCGTATTTCTCAATAACAAGATGCTTTTATTTTCTACTATTTGCGTTTTTGAAGCTCTGGAATAGTTGACATCTTCGAAATCCCAATGCAATGTTCTTAACAACTTGATGCAACTGTTGTCTAAAAATGAGATTTTTAACATAGTATTTAGTCCACACTACTGCTCTTCTAACCGGTTATCATCAGGGTCTGTGTTCTAACACGTAATTAAACGATTTCGCAAAAGACACTGAAAAGGACAAGAGAAGGGAAACAGCATAGCGTTTATTTTTTCTGCTTACATTTTTCACTTGTTTGATGCACAATCTCTCTACACGTGCCACCCTACATAATATGAAACTTTTACTTATACACCAGCTTTTTTCAGACCTAAGGGCAATTAAATCTCAAAATTCGTTTTGTTTTTTAGCAATTCAAACTCTCCAATAATAAGGGCACTCCAAAATTTTTCTGGGAAGCTGTGCTTATTTTTTGTGTTTCAGTATCTTCATGCTCTTTACTTTATACTATCTGTCGTGATTCTTGAATGCCCACATCTTTAATTCAAATCCTGCCACTATCGAGCCAGCAGCACAAATATCAGTACACACTGTTATATGGAAAAAAAATTTCACCGTTGTCACGGCATCTTCAGTCCCCCTAATTTATTCACGTATCTTCAGTTCCAAAAGCCCCGCAATTTGAACAAAATGTTTTTACGGTCAAACCTCCTGGCTTTATTTCCCGTGGGAGATTAAACTAAACAAAGTAACGATTTGCAACGAACCTCCTCATATCCAAAACAAAAAAAGAAAAGCCAACTGTTGCAACAGTGACGTGCTTCAGAGTAACCTGGTAAGGTTTTTCTATTCATGTCAATAACTTATTTCCAGACAAGCTCTGGCTCTGAAAAAAGTTTTGGTGAAACGCATCACTAATCCCACAAATTGTATTTTAAAATGTGGCGCTTTGCTGCTGTTCTGTTAAACTGAATAAATCACCGTCGTGGCAATGTCAGATTGTCAAACAGTTGGTGGAACGTTGCCAAAATGCAAACATTTACAGTAGTTCACCAGGAAAACTTTTGATAACCACCTACGTTCCGGAGTAGTATGCAAATTCAAACGACAAACATCATAAACATTAAAACATTGTGAAAACTAACGAGCAATCAACGTAAAACGGAAAAGCTGCTAAACCTGCGAATCGGCGATTTCTTTGATGGTTTTGTCAGAACCGACGGCATAAGTTTGTTTGCCGCTGGGTGACACAGAGATACCGGAGTAAGCACAGGTTTTCAAAACATTCTCGTTAACTCTTTTTGCGATGGTTGGTGACCACTCGTAAACTGCTCCTTCCATTCCACTCGAGATCAGTTTGCTGTCATCTGCACTCCACACCACTGCGCGCACCTGCGACAAGCCGAGAAGGTCACAGGCTATCAACCAATGTATTGAAAGCTGCCCACGCTTATAGTAGCAATCACAAATTCTGAGGCTAATGAAGTGAGCCAATTACAGTACGTAAGTAAAATGTAAAGAAAAGTCCATGAACAAAAACTCGCAAGACCGTAGACAGTAACCAAGCGATGATATTGTCGAAAACGACGATTTTGTTGCAACTTGCAATCTTTCTCGGTCAAAGCGTCCTGGTATGAACCCAAGCAATCGCAAAAAAACGGTTTTGTCCGGTGACGTTTTCAACAAGTGGTGAACTTCAAATGACCAGCATTGCTCAATGAAACTACTCCAACAATTTTAAATGTTAAGGTTTCAGCCAAAAAAGGGAGATTGAGTTTTGACTTTGAACATGAAGGTAGTCTGATTGTATCCAGCATACGCACACCATCAAGATGTTAAGCGGTAAATGCCCAAACGTACTCATATATTTCGCGTAAGCCGTTTCTGGAAAACATCAAACATGTAGACATTTTACGGCTCCACCTCATAGTTATCGTGACTTACCACATCCTCAGCGAGCTGTTCAAGACCACTATAAACAGTAACAAAACCAGAAAATACTAAAAGCGGCAATACCTTGCCATTGTGTCCTTTCAAATTCGACACATTTTCAAAAGTCGTTGAGGAGTAAACCTGTATAACATTCCCGTGCACGGCGGCGAAAAGATGACCACCATTGCTGAAAGCGCACTGCAAAAAAGTCGTAGACTCACATTAAAACCTATCATGACGTGGCTGAAGAAAATATGCCATAAATCAGGCTAAAAATTACCGGTACATACTTTGAGCATCATCACTGTCTACACGAATAATGCTTTATAAAAAAAACGGAAGTTTGGAAGCGCGATACAAATGCGCCTTCATAGCACAACCACCCTGCCCATCAAATGACAAACCTCCTTGCATCCACGAATGGTAAACTCTTTAAATATTCGAATATCATCAATCAAGATGTTCATCAGACGGAGCTTGTCACTGAACCCGACCAAAATGTATAGACCTGACGGGTGCATAGCGATGCTGTAGGCTTCTTCCTGGAAGACTTTGTACAACTCAAGTGTGCTGAAAATGCAAAGCCAACCATTTGGCAATTAGATCAAAATCATTCAATCTTTGAAAAGAATTACCATGTAACTATACAAAAACGCCACAACAAACTGCATTTTTGCAGACTGTCTACACAGCAACAAGGCAATTTCATGAGAATAATGATATCGTAAAAACCGCTTGAACGCAACAAATCTTCACAATTTGGGAACCTTACGATATGGAAATTACTGTATGTGTACAAAATGTCGATTACTTCGTTTCGTAATTCCATATGCGAACGGAATGGTCGAGAGAGCACGTTGCTATCAGCGGTTTGCGAATGCAAACGTCCAAACCCGTAATGCTGTTGCTATGGAAAGAATGCGTCAGTGGTTCAAAAGATGCTTGCTCTCCTAGAAACGCAACAAATTGGTGGGTGTACGCAAAGGCACGAACCAAAGCTGTTCAGCACAACATGTTACAAAAAAACTTTTCAGTCTTACAAGCACATTGGCTAGAACACTTGTTTGCAGTCATAATCTCCATTCTCTTAAAAAATAAGACTATACATCTTTAACAAATATACAAATTTTGATTCTCCTTACATGATCAAAAACATCACGGTTTGGCTGTTGAAGCTAGATAAAACGTGACAAATGCATTCGGCATTCGAGTATCACGCAGCTATATTTACAAGACAAAATATTTGCTAGTAAACTCGTCCTTTCGAACTCGGTTCAGGGGGTCGGGCGAAAGCGACAGGTTACCTTGGAAACCAAGGCCTCACAGACCAGTAACTGGGGATTTGAGCTCTAGAGGATCTGTATCGTAAAATTATTTCTAAGATTCCGGATCTTGGACACTCACATGATTTAAATGGCGCACCCGTTTACAATATCTTTACTTAATCAATGAATTAACACTCTTGGACTCATTACGCTTTTCGGAGCTTGTGACTTTTATGCAGCAAACACAATCAAACTCACACCTAAATGACACGTAACACCTACCATTACCTTTCCCAAGATCTGCAGATGACAGAGCGATCCCATAAATTTGGCTGTGGTCAGTGGCTGCGACAAGCATCTCTTCACTAGGACTAACAGTAAGAGCAACAATTGCTTGGTTCTCCGCTTGTGTGGGATCTGTGCTATGCGGGTCTGGTGGGATCTATCAAAAGAAAACAACAGTTGTAGTTCATGGTCCGTGATATTAAAACACTGGCTTGTTTCAAAAGGCTCCGCACACACAAAAAAGATGCGGCACTACAGATTTATTTTGTGATTAACCATCAAGCACCTTAAGCGTGTACAAAAAGTGTGTATTAGCAACAAACGGGTGACAAAAGTTGAATGCAAAGACAATCGTCAAGTTGAGGTTTTCAGCAACAACCTTAACCGCTCCAAAAGCTCTAGCCAATCACTCCAAAAACTTTCTTAACCACTCCATTTTTTACCTTAATAATTCTAGTTTTGCGAAAGAAGTCCTTTTCATCAGTTTTTTCAAACAAATGCACCGTCCCAATACCTCCAGCACAAGCAAATCCTTTTGAGTAAGCAACGACTGAAGTGATCCGCGAGGCAGCAGCGCTTCCTGAGGCCGCAGCCGGATCTTCTGGGATCATGTTGACACTTGCTCTAAAACCCAACGTCGTTTTAAACAGCAAAAAAAACAGGACTACTGTTACATGTGCAAGCGACCAACACGCACACTGCACAAAATCGAAAACTGACGTATGAGGTGCTGGATACGAAGCCAATGAAATAAACGTGAAAAAATCGTGTGGTATTGAAATCACGTTAACAGCAACCGCAGTCCTTGAGTCCTGCTGCTCTTGATTTTTGGAACGCAAAGGAGTACCTCATGAAATCAGGTGATTTAAGCAAAAAGCGTTTCGTCATTCAGCCACCTGATAGCCAAACACTCTTCCGATACTTGCTGAACTGGTGCAACTCTGACTCAAATAGTTGTTGTTGTATTGGTATAACTAACATTTTCGATCAGCAATTTTGCGAATTACAAAATAGTTATTTTTCACAAAACTTAAGAACTTTTCCATTAGAAACCGTAGTGTTGTTTCATATTTAGAGTCAGTAAATCTGACACTTATGCTATTGGAGAGTAAAACGTGTAGCCGAATGCGAGACATTCAACGGTCAATCAAATATCAAGTTTGAGTTAGTCAAACATCACTTAAGTTTTTACCTCTTTGGTGTTATGCAGTTTTGTAAAGGGGGTAAATTTGAGTTTTTCCCAATGAATAATTCACTTTGCGCTAACACAAAACGAATTTATTCAACGTCTTAAAGCCAATCTTTGAAAAATTATGCCCTAGATCGTTTTCATTCGATTAACCACATCTTAATTTACCGAACGCTGTTGGTCTCAGCAGTTGATCCAGACGGTGCAGCAGTTTGAAACTCGCCTTTCAATTCGCCGTTTTCAAACAGAAGCAATCTGCCTGTGTCGCTGCCAGCTACAACTCTCTCATCAGAAACCTGTCATAGTTGAGTCCACAATCACAAAAACGAATATCAGGTTCATACAGCATTTATCAATGAGTAGAAGTTAATTCTTTCCCTTAATCAAGTTTACTGGTGCTTGGCACAAACTTAAGCAGGAAGCAACTAAATCACATTACAAGAAAGAAAATTATATAATCTTACATGCGAAGAATCGATTGTCAACAAAATTGTCTTCAGTTTCACCAATCCTTTTCTTAAAACCATTAAACACATACCATTAAAAAACACATAAATTCACCCAAGCATGTGACAAAAAATTTAGAGGTTCCATCTTCTGAAATCCAAATTGCTTCAGGTTTCCTTCAGCATAGCGAAAAAGTTTAAATATATGGTTTCCAACCACACATATTTGAGTGTTATCTTGAGGATTGAAGCTGACCTTGAATAAGATTAACACATCATTATCTGTGCCTCACTGCATGCACACTGAAAGCTATCACATTCACTTTCTGCATGGCATATTGAAACCATACTAATACTTTTTTCTGCATATATAGGTGCGCTAGAAGAAGCATAATATAATGCAACATGTACTGAGTAACTCGGCTATTGCATCATCCTTAACTGCAAGTAAGCAGTTAACAAATACACAATTTCACAGTCAGAGACATTTTATAGTATCATCACACCTGGTAAACAGGCTGCCCAGCTTGGTTAGTAGTTTTCATTGTAGCCATAACCTTTGATTTTTCCCAAGCCCAATACACAAGCATCCATTCAGGTTTTCCACCTTGTGCAATCAAGTATTTAGAATCTGGAGAAAATGCAAGGCTGACAAACTCATGAGTCTGTAAGTCAGGAGCAGTCAGCGTCTGCAATGAATCAAAATGAATACTGATCAATGTTATAACCATGCACTTCAACGATCAAAGCAAAGAATATACTGGCAGAAATTTTTATACTAATTCATCAACCACATTAGTAAATAATTGACAGTGTATAACTGCATTAATATAAGCATAGTTGCCAATACCATAACTTTTTTGTAAATAAAATTGCCTATTTTACTAATCCTGTTTGAAAAAAGTTACTACTGCTGATACATTTAATTTTTGGTTAATAACAACTAAATATTGGAAAATATTGCCAGCAAAAATTATTTTTGTCACTTCAAAAAATAACAACCCTGTGAACCCATGATTTCTGTAACTTTGCCGTTGACATGTATCTTACTGTACATATGGGCACACATCATGGTTCACACCAAACAAAGATAAAATACATATCAGGTTTTCATAATGCCAACGCCTAATATTATACAATCATTTGCTCACAAGGTTTAGAAAAGAAAAGAAAGTTTCATTATACTTGCTTTGTACTCCCTTTGGAGTGTCACGAGTGGTCTGTGGGTGCCTATTTCCACTTACTCTGTGCCAGGAGCCACATGGCTGGTTTCACAATGAATGCTGCACTGGTGGCAGGCCAATGGCAGCACTGCACGTGAAGCTTTCCCTTACCCCCATCCATTAATGTCAAACATTACGCTGGACAGGCCACATTACGGTGGCTCACCGATATATGGGAAAAAAAATTTGTAACATTTTTATCTGCCATCCTCTAAAAATGTGACGAGTCATAAAAAAAAGCATTGTGAAAAATATTTTTTAAATATGACAAGGTTTAGAGGTGGCACAAAGACCTGATAGATCAAACAAACCATATGTTCAGTGAAGCCCAGCAGTTTATACCAGAAAGTATTTCTTCATTATTTGGTCACATTGTGTCATTGTTAACGCATAGACGGTGGCAGTAGGCTCGCTTCACGTAATGACCATGTCATTTCCATTAGCGACTGGCAAGTTGCCTTGTGGTGAAAGCCTTAGTAGGGCAGATGACTAGCCAACACTTGTTTGCGTCATCCAGATGGTGCTACTAGTATTGATGTGTCATCCAGATGCTGTTAGTATTGACAAGTTTTCATGTGCAGCTTCTTTCTGGTTAAGCTTTGAGAATTTATTGTTTCTGCAGCATACATACCCTACATTAAGACAACTTACTTCCACTTAGCTTTAGTAACTTTCAAGATGTCAGCAGCAACAAGGCAGAAATATTCCTTGTATTTACTTGGTGCGTCAGAATCTGAAATACGGGGCTCTAAGCTTCCTTCTAACAGTCAGATCTTAAAGGTATTCTTTTACTACCATGTCATTTTGAAACAAACTATTCGTAAAGCATCAACTGCTGCAGTTGAAGCTGCCATTCCTTTCTGGAAACAGGCAAGGATTCCAATCAGAGCAAAGAAACACTTGATCACTAAAGTAGAGAAGCTCCATGAAAAATGGAAAACTTTGAAGAAAACTAGAAATCGACAAGAAAAAAAACAAAGGTATGATGAAGCAAATTTTTTAAAGTATCTGGACAACTTAATTGATATGGCTGCTCAGGATGCATTGCAGGTGATGAAAATTGAAGAGGACAAACAATTTCTTCTTGCTCAGTGAGAAGAAGGTCGTCGTGGAAGTATGGGAGGAGTTGACAAAACGGTGGCGAATAAAGAAAAAGGGCTAAAAACAGGAAATTTTCTCAAGCAGACTACAATATAACATTGGAGCAACCCGGCCCATCACATGTTGACAGAAACCAGATCAAATTCAGTTCTACAAGTGGTGAGGAAACTGATGAAGAATATCCCCCCGTTTCTGATTCAAAGCCTTCAAATCCAAAAAAGGCACGCCAAACTGAAAAAGCTAAAAATATCATGACATCTGGTCTAGCAGCAGCTCTGGATCGCACTGGTGTTTCTGACAGAAATGCTGTTTACATTCTCTCAAAAGCTTTAGCTAGTGTAGGTCAGAACCCACCCCATTTTGTTCTTAGTCGTTCATCTGTTGGTAAGAGAGAAACGTAAGAGAACTGATTACCGGCTTAATGCTGTCCAAGAAATTAAAGAGCATTTTCATCCTACAAACCTTTGACGGTCCATTGGGATGGGAAGCTTATTGAAGATCTAGTGGGGAAGAAGCATGTTGACTGCTTACCCATGCTTGTTTCTGGGCATGGTATTTCTAAGCTTCTGGGAGTGCCAAAGCTTGTTTCTGGCACAGGAGAAATGGTAGCAACAGCAGTTTTTAATACAATTGCAGATTGGGGTATATCTGATCTGGTGAGTGCCATGCCTTTTGATACTACTGCATCGAATACTGGTCATCATGCTGGTGTGTGTGTGCTCCTGGCGAAAAAGCTTGGGAAAAGTTTACTCCATTTGGCTTGTAGGCACCACATAATGGAATTAGTCCTAGGAAGTGCTTTTGAAGCTGCATTTGGAAAGTCATCTTCTCCAAATGTGATTCTTTTCAAGAGAGTTCAGCAAAAGTGGGCATTTATTGATCAATCATGTTATCAGCCTGGCCTAATAGATGAACATTTGAAGAAACACATACTTTCTGTTCTTGCTGACATTCTATATTTTGCCAATGCAGAGCTTCGTGTAAAGCACCCATGAGATGACTATCGTGAACTTCTGGAGCTTACCATCATTTTCTTAGGAGAAAGTCTGCCAGGTGGAGTTGTGTTCAAGCGTCCAGGTGCACTCCATCATGCTCGCTGGATGTCAAAAGTGCTGTACTGCTTCAAGATTTGGCTTTTTCGTGACCAATTTAACCTCACAAAGGAAGAATAGACTGGAATCAGAGAGATTTGTTTGTTTTGTTCATTATTTTATGTAAGATCATGGATGAAATGCTCATTGCTGACTGAAGCTCCACAAAGGTATCTGCAGTTTATGAAACAACTTGTTGAATATAAAACAATCAGCCCAGCTGTATCAAAAGCTGCTTCTGAGAAGGTTTCCAACCACATGTGGTATTTGTGAGAGGAATTGGTAGCTTTAGCATTTTTTGACAAGCCCACGACTTTGGCAACCAAGCGCAAGATGGTCAATTCTCTTGAAAAAGTACCAAATAAAGCAACCCTGAAATGCACCAAATTTGACCTCAGGCTGGCTGAGAAAAAAGAGCTGGATGACTTTGTATAAAAAAATACGCTGCAATTTTTAAAAAAATTACAGCTTCCTCAGCAATTCCTTTCTAATGACCCAGCCAGTTGGGCAGTCCGAGTTGATTCTGAAACAGCAGAAAAATCAGATTTGTCTCTGAAAGTTGTTAATGACCATGCTGAAAGATGTGTAGCCTTAATACAACGGCACAATAAATTATTGATAAAAACTCAAGAGCAAAAGAAATTCTTGGACAGTCATAAAAAGTACTGTTGTACAGATTGACAAGATTTAAACAATACTGCATGATGAAAAATTGGCTTATTCCTTTCAAGTTTTCCCTATCACAAACGATTTCAATTGCATGTCTGTTTGTCAATATGATTTAGTGCTTTGTTGTTTTACTATGCGTTTTACAATATGATAGATTTCAATTGCATGTCTGTTTGACAATATGATTTAGCACTTTGTTGTTTTTCTATGTGTTTCACGATGTGATGGTTGGTCTTAAAGCCAGATGTGTTCAATAATGCAACAAACTGGTCAATTCCAAATATGCATTTATTTTTGAAATAAGCATCAAATCCATGAAAATCGAACGTCTTTGTGCCACCACTAAACCTTGTTCTATTTCAAAAATATTTGGCACAATGTCTTTTTTCATGATGCATCACGTTTTTAGAGGGTGGCAACAGTGAAAATCAGAAAAAAAATTTTTGAGCCACCCTAGGCCGCATGCACTGTTATTCAAGTCTTCAGTATAATCCCACCAAGATGCGAACCCAACCTATTCACTTCAGTGGTACACACTCTATCCCACTAGACCTGCTTGAATTCCCAAAACCACCTTTCAGGTTACATGTCATTTACATTTCAAGGCCTTAGAATTTCCACCAAAAAATCTGATTTGAGGTTGTTTTAAGGTCACACTAATAGCAAATTTCAGCATCAACACAAACCAACCAATGTGATTCATAACAGCAAATTAGTGCACTTATAGTTTTGGTCACAGGCTCATGGTTGATATAATGCATTTAGGTCTTTGATCATAGCCTCATATTTGCTTCATACCTGGCATGCAAGCTTTCAGTATAATTAACACAGCTTGTGCATATTTTTTTCTCTCATCACAGACATGCTTTGGTACATAATTTTCACCACATCAAAAGTATTTTTGCTCTTTGAAGCGGTAGGGCATGAAATGAGTTTTAACACAATTTTCCACAAACTGGATTGTGTAGTTGCACCACAAAATTATGTTATTTTTTCAGTTGTTGTTATGCTATTTTATTCCTTCTGCCAAAACAGGAACTTGTACTGAAAATTTGAGATGTAGCAAGAAAAAAAATAAAATGCAAAAAATAAAAATGCAAAGTATGAAAAATAAAATCTAAAAAATAAAAATGCAAGGTATGCCAGTTCTAGATGCAAATCAGACAATTTTTGCTATAAACAAGATACATTATCATGAAATACCGTAATTTACTTCAGCATAAAAGCACACTGAAAAACTTGTTTTTTATGAAATTAATAAATCTTTCCCAATTTTATGCTCCAGAAAACCAAACATTTTATGAAGACCTGCATTAATGCATTACTAAGCTATAGGTAAAGTAGCCAAGAGTAAACATAGCCAAGAAACATAAAAGCAGTGATTGAAAAAGAACCTAATATGATATTCACTCATACTGATGTTGGTAACAGTGGTTTCTGAAATGTCTACAACATGTCTTTGAAAAAGAGCTTCCTCCACACAAAATGTCAACATCATTTCAAAAGTTTTCAAGTTTGTCAATTTAGTTTTTTTATAAATCCAACAGACATGCTAAGTTCTTACTAGCACATTCAAATAAGTAGGAATATAGCACACCACATTACAACGTACAAAATTTAACCATAAAAATAAATTGAATAAGGAATATAAAAATTTGTACCACAAAATATATTGAATGTGTAGCATAAAAAAATTTACCACAAAATAAATTGAAGATGCATACTGCTGTACCTTTTTGTTTGCAAACAATGTATATATATATTTTAAAATGTCAGTGACATTTTGCAATGGAAGTTATGTTACAGTCATGAAAAATTTTTTAATGCAACCTATAACATTTTACCTTTCGTTTCTTTGACTGTTCATGTAGAGCCTCATACACTGTTATGGATGGTTTTTCACCTTTCTCAGCAACTGCTATGTAGCGGCGATTTGGACTTACAGCCATTGCAGTCATACCTTTAAAAAAGTCATTAGTTATCATATAAGCACATATTCATGTTATGTAAGAATTTATCCTAGGGAACCAATAACCTTTTAAGCAATTCAGGCAGAACTACTCTTAAAATGTTAAAGGACTTGGAAGAAAATTCGAATAGGATCTGTGACTTATCATACACAAGATATAAAAAGAGTTTTTATTTACTGAAAAATGTAACTAGTACATGAAAATTCAGTAAGTTAGTATTAGAAACAAATGATGTCACAGCCAAATGTCATCAGCTTCTCTTACATTAGATTTTATTCAAAGTAAAAACTTTTGAAAATAGGCCAATATCAGTGTGTGGAAGCAGAACAGAAGCAATGCAAAAAAACTAAAAGTATCTTGACACGTGAACTCACTGGTGGCTATAATTCATAAAAATAAACGTAATGCAGCAATAGCAAAAAGGTTGTGTACCCCTATTGTAGATTAATAATGTTCGGTTATCCCCATTGCTTTTTGCATTGTCTCTAATACAATTTAGCAAAAATTCTACATTCCATTCTGTTCCAAATTTTAAATGTAAGATATAAAGACTAGAAGTCATTAGTCCAGCAATGGTAGTACGAACAGAACCAACATTTATCACATCACATGAGACTTTTAAAAATCTATGAGATTTGAAATTGATTGCTATTAGTTCCTCATTCAAAATTTGAAAAAATAGAAACTACATAACTGTACCAGTGATTACATATTAAGGAACAACTAAAATGCCTTATTAGTAAAGAGATGATGTTAATAATATAAAAACATGGATGAAGTATCAACAAAACAGTTTAGATGTATGTCAGTTTTAACTACAGTCACAAATGAAATCATAAAATATAATACTTTATATGCCATAAAAACACTTTAAAAAAGATATACCTTGAGATTTTTCAGAACCAGGAATAAACTTCTGTTGTTTCTGGTCTATGTTAAATCTAACCACTTGGTTTCCAGATGGAAAGACAATTGTTTGTTCATCGAGGTAATTTATATTTCCATGAATATCTGGCCTGAGGCCAAATATATGATGTGACTGAGCAACAGCAACTGCCATCTTACTTTGGCCTCATTCACAAAAGAACAAAAAAAGTGTATTTCAAAACTTGAAAAATGTAGCTGTAATAAATGAAAAACATGCACTAGTTAGAAGCATATATCACAGTCACAGCATACCAAAGACTCACACATAATGGGCCAACCTCTGTTATGCAAAGTAATACAAATGAACTTGTTAGGGCCTGAGGTAGGGTTTGTAACATATTAGTGTGAGACATGGCACAACAAAAAATCTTTACACAAACTAATACATTTGCTAAGCCTATGAACACGGGTAATTAATCTTAAACGTGTTTGTGTAGTTATTTTTCACTTAACTTTAACATCAAGCACTATGAGGAATCACAAGCTTAGGTCATACCGTAACCATTCTCATCTTAGTGAGCTTACTCCATCTTAGTAAATTTCCACTTGTTCTTTCAACGTGTTGATAAAAGTGTTGCTTTAGTGCAGCCTTCAATAAAAATTTATGTAGCCATGCGCATACAATTTAAAATGTAAGTTATGGTGACCACGCATCTCTTAAAACTCCTTTTCTACTGTATATGTATATGAGGATGCGTAGTAGAAATATGGCCAAACATTATTGTTAAAGCAGGTTAGACCAGTGTGTGGAAGCAGCAAAAAAGCATTGTAAAAACATAAAAATATCTTGAACTCAGTGATGTCTGAAATTCATAAAAATAAATGTGATGCCGCTGGCAATAGTGAAAAAGCTGTGCGCCCAGGCTTTAGTGTCTATCTTTTGATATTCATATTGTTTTGAATAATATGTGATTATCTGCAAGCTTTGGTGCTTCAAATGCTACAGAAATTGTAAACTATAGTATCACACAAGTTTGTTCTTTAAAATAAGTCAACAAATTTAGTCTAAAAATGCTAATCTTCAAATTATTTTTACAATCCTGAACATGTAAGTTCACGCAAATTTTATGTTTAGCATAAAAAATATACAACAGATAATGCATTTGCATTTCAACAATGTGTTTCATAATCAAATGACTAGAAGGTAAGCCAAAACAAATTAATGATTTGCATGTTCTTGCTCATCTTTTTTATTTGTTAATTGAGCAACTTTATCTGCTTAGTTGGGTGAAAAATTGGTGCAAGAACCTCACAATTGATTTAGTTTCTGGTGTTTTTAATTTCATTAATTAAGTTTTCTTAAGCGTTTTGTAAAATCCAGATATCTGTTAGCAGCAGATCTTGTGAGAGTCATCAACCAGCGTTACAAAAACAGATGTTTCACTATAAAGAATGATCACAAAACCATAGTAAAAATAATTTTATTGCAGAAAATATTGTTATAATAATGTAAAAGTTGCATGTTTTTGAGTTTGACATTTTTGACAAGGCAAATTTCACAGTTGTTTTCTTCTTTTGGGCTTGTCTTTGTTTTGTTGACACAACAGTTCAAACCTTCATGAAATGGTTTGAACCAAATGCAGAATTCTAAATTTTTGGTTTTATTTGTTCGAGACAAAGTAATATTAACTTACAATAAAACACTATTTTTTCCATAGCATTTTCAGGTTTATTTATTGCACAATGTTGTTTCTTTCAATCCAATATCATCAGAAATCTGTTTCCGGTATCTGTCTGAACAGATTCCCATGTTCTATCTTGTATTTTTTAGTACAACATGATAAAGTAAAAAAAATCATCAATCTGAGTTTTGCTTCCTGATAATAAAACCTTTTGATAGCCATTGTACAGCACACATTTACATTACAAGCATTAAAATTTCTTAGGCAGTGTTTAAATGACTGTATCCGACTTTCGCTTCGGAAGGACAAAAAAAACATATCAAACAAAATTGTTAGCCTCTGCGAAATATCTGACCAATTATTGTATATCAGTTGCTTATATCTCAGAGTAAAGGTTTAATTAGCGGTTGGGTTTTTTCGAACACTAAGCCCCAATTGCAAACCTTAACTCTAAACCCTAACCCTAATAAAGCCTAACCTTAAACACTCACCTTAAACCTAAACCCTAGTCCAAAACCCTAACTATAAATGTAAACCCATGTCTGGTTTATAAAACTTTTTAATAAAGTACATTAAAGCACTCCTAAAAAAAGATCGTGAAAACATATAACATCAGAAGTGGAATCTCTATTAGCAAAGCCAAAGCTATAATGATGATGAGAGCTGAACCACCAACCCTTTACTGCACTCAACCAGGTTCATTGTTATTCCAAATGTCACAAACTCAGCTTTATATCTGACACAAAAAGTTACGTTTTTTAGTACTTCGAAAGCAAAAACCAGATACGGTCACTTAGACACTACCAATTCCTGGTTCCCTGTAAAAAGCGGAGCTTGGTTGCGGAGGTTCGATGACAAACCAGAGTAGAATAAAGTTACGTTGCAGAAGCAAAAAAAGGAAAAAAAGTGACGCGAAAATGTTGTATCATTGCAACTTAATATGTGTTTCCCCCAAACATGGAATGCATAAAAGTTGGCGATGTTTAAAAATTGTATATATTTACAACTGTTGAAACTTATTTTTTGTCCCCGAACCGATGTGAAACTCAGATAACCAAAAATTATCAAACTTCAAAATAGACTTTTTTTACCGTAGTGTAAATTGTAATAGCCTAGGCCCTATCACCTTTTGCAGTAAAATTATTTTACTACCGTTTGGTTCTCATTGCTCAACGCAAAATATCGGTTATAGCAACTCCAGGTACATCATTAAGCCTCCACAACCAAGCTCCGCCTTACACAGGGCACCCCAATTCCTCATTGAACTTTTTCAGCAGTCTCTTCTCAGTAGGCCTATCACGTTACCATCGCATGCCAATAACATAAATCACAAATCAGCTAGTAGTATAATACCTATAAATTAGGCCTTGATCAAGTTCATCTCCATACTAAATCAAGGTAATCTAGAATACATGCAGCAAGATCATGTGCCTCCTAAGCCTAGCAAGATTTGAAGATGGGTTACAGATGAAGGACAGAGCCTCATCACATGATAACGTTTGCAAATTTTTTTTCTCGAATTAACATCAAACAAGCTATTTGCAATGGTGGTTTACAAAAATTTTAGAAAAGTGAAACCGAAAGATCTGAATTTCGTATTCGACATCAATCTGCAACCGAGCTTTCGTATCTAATCTAGCCGCATGCAGGATTGAAATTCCTCCTTTGAAACAATTTCACACCATCGCCATAACAACTGCAAGCTCTTTTCTGCTACCTATCGGAATAGAAACCTCAACAAAAACAGTCAATCCGATTAGTCAACAAAGCTAAATGCATAACTTTTCCAAATAATCATTCCACTGAATGGCAAAAATAGCGTCAAATTTTCAGAAGAAACACAAATGAGTATCCAAGTAGCAAAACCCTGGACGCTACGATATTTTTTCTGAATTGCTAAACTCACCAACAATTGGCAACAAAAGAAGTTATGGCTATACATGATCTTGTGCTTGAAAATGATGCTGCCGAATCAATTTTTGGAAATATGTATCAAGAATCCCAGTGATAGCGTGACATGAGTCAATGACTCGACTCGAGTCATGTTGAGAACGATGGTGACTCGACTCGAGTCATGTTTTTCACAGAATGACTCGACTCGAATCACAATCAATGACTCGATACTCGAGTCAGAGTCATTTCTAAAAAATCTCCGAGCCTCGAATGGACAAACCCAGCAAAGATGAGCGGACTGTGAAGTTTTTCAGTCCGAGTCCAGTCCTGATCCGATAAAATTGAATCCGATCCAGTGCTGATCCGCCAATGTAAAACCATGTATTTTTATTTTGCCTCGTGAGGCAAAAAACTACTGGAGCTATTTTTCCTTTAACCAAATACGATTGGCTGAAGGCAAAATAGTTCCAGCAGCGCTTTTGCCTCATGAGGCAAAACAGACACAGCCTTTTGGCATTTACAAAATTCAACAAGTCTCCATTTGGCATCAGATCGAAAAGCACTGCTGGAGTTATTTTGCTATTAGGAGAATCCAATTGCTTGGATTGGTCAAGTGACAAGGACGATACACTTGGCTAAGCGTAAGGTCCTTGTTACATGACCTAAAACCCTAAACCTGATACCGAACCTAAACCCAAAACCTAAACCCAAAACTTAAAACCAAAACATAAACCCAAAGCCTAAACCTAAAAGTTGAACCTAAAACCTACTAAACACGAAACCTATTCTGTAAACCTAAACCCTAAAGGTAAACCCTAAACCGAAATTTAAACATACACCCTAAACGTAAACCCTAAACCTAAGCCCTAAACTTTTTCTAAAGTGCATTAAAAGCACTCCTATCAAAGGTGTAACCTCTATAAGCTAAGCCAAAGGAAATGGTGAGAGTAGAACCAAGAAACAATCACACAGCAGGTATAGACACTAACCACACAACCATGTTCACTTTGCTGCTAGAAATCAACGTTATATGTGAACAAAGGTGGATATAGTTCGAATTCCAAAATAGCCCCAGCAAAGTTTTGGATTTGAAGGCAAAATCTACACTACCATTTAGCAAACCTGTGAAATCGGATCACAACTAAATTTTTGATACTTTCGGAATAATCGCATTAAAACAACAAAACTTTTCTCAGTCCGATCCAGTCCTGATCCGCCAACTTCCAAGCAAAATTGCAGTCGGATCCAGTCCTGGTCCGCCAAAATTGGCTTCAGTCCTGATCCAGTCCGATCCAGTACTGATCCGTGCTCATCACTGAAACCTAGTTCTTTTACAAACAAAAAATAGCATTTTTTGCTACAATTATGATCATAATTGGCGCAATTTTTTTGTATTGACTTCCTGGTCGTGTTATGCTACACTTTCAAGTGTTTCTAACCACCACAGAGGACGACCTGAGACTGCTTTTTACTGAGGGGCCAGCAGGGCACAATATATCGACACATTATCACAGTTTAATGCAATATTTGCATACCATGTTCATGGAAATTGGCCTTATACTGTTACTTTGAGTTTTTTCCAAATATTTTTAAATTCGTTTTTATGCTTTTAACTTCAAATCCAATCCAAAAATTATATTGCAAAATATAAGCAAATGCGAAAACCAAATCTTCTTCAAATCCGAATCTGTCACCAGTGCTGTAGCAGCCCAACTCTGGGCCCCGCCGAGATGCTTACAGCAGCTCCCCTAATGGTGATATATAAAAAACGTTTTCGACGTTATGCTACACCTCGAGGCCGAATGGCCTTCAAAACAAAAATTCTAATTGCAGAC
>Ga0210059_1004959_pt1 | contig 21423 bp, 14 predicted proteins | sample Ectturendosymbi2_FD_188042 | JGI IMG/M metagenome (GOLD analysis project Ga0210059, IMG submission 188042) | Ecteinascidia turbinata endosymbiont from Florida, USA - Sample 2 (SPAdes) (version 2) | ecosystem: Host-associated > Tunicates > Ascidians > Unclassified | place: Key West, Florida...
CGGCTGCCATGACGACGCGGTCGGCGGGAACGACGCTCCGCATGTGCTGCTTCTCGAACTGAGCAAAACAATGGTTAGTCAACACCGCGGCTGTGCGATCGATCCTTGCACGGGGTCGTGCCAACGACGCCCGGTGATACACGCGGAGGTTTTGATGTTTCGAGATGGCGAGCTTCTCATTGTTAGAAAGCTATTTACTGCGTTCACGACGTGATGAAGTCGCAACGAAATACAGAAACTGTTACTGCAACAAACCTCTTTTTCAAAATCGCGCAGCTTTCGACGAAGTCGCTTTCGCTTCGCTTTGGTCGCTTTTTGTTGTCGAAGAAGTTCTTGGATGTCAAGGTCGCCGGCCACGTGACTGTTGCAAACAGCACAGCGGGCAATAAATAATCAAATACATTTTTCTGCTGAAACGCACACGATGTCTGCAACTTCTACGCGAATCAGGCATCTACCCCCACCACATGCAGTAGAGTCGCACGGGCTCACCTGGTCCCCCTGGTATCTTGTCCAAAGCCGCGCTTGATTTTGCCTCCGACTGGCGCCAACGTGACGAGCTGAGTGACGGTGAATTCGTCAGTCAGTTTGTTGAGGTCAGCGACTAATTCGTAATCGTTGACTGGTTCTATGCCGTCGAAGTGTCTGTTGCCAGACGCGTGAAGCGGCGGTGACATCGCGTCTACCATCAATCTTTTCAACATTCTGCATAAACATACCCCCGTCACGCATCAACCACCACAGCCACGCACGCCGGCAATCAACCGCATCTACATGTCAGATCTACGTCTTATTTTCACAACTGACAATTGGTTGGAAACCACGTAAACAGGAAAAGAGACGCTCATGTTAAGAAAACAAGGAGTGGGCAGAAGCGCTGCGATTACTACACGAGCTTTTTTCGTTTGCAGTCTATTCAGTTCGGCTCAGTGTCCATGGCGTCACAGACGCAGAACACAAGTCAAACGAGCACAGTTGCCATTCCACCTCCGTTCAACCGCTCGATAAAATTCTATGTTAACTGGCGGCGCTTAAAGACGCTCCAATGCCAACCACTCCAAGAACTTTAGCGTTTGGAAAATTCCTACAAGAAAACTATTGCTTTTCCTTATTTTTGCATGAAATTTTTTGGTCTTGCTCAAGTTAAAGAACGTCAAAAATGAAAATCCTGATATATACGTAGAAGCAATAACATTTAAAAACATTCTAATAGCAACAAAGAAAACTTTCAGCATTTTTTACTTTGTGATAATGAGAACCGTATGATCAGCAACTACAATTATTTTGGCTGAAGGCGAACATGCGTAAACTATTTTTTTGAAACTGAGACGTCGAATGTCAATCAAGCATAAAAAACTATAAGTATTTGTCATCTACCTTAAAAAAGGATGCAACATTTGGAGAACGACCGCAATTCAATTCAGCTCGACTCACACGAAAAGCGGATAACATTCCGCGTGCAACCCACGTGACTGTTAAAAAAAACTATTAAAGGTAGAAATGATTGTTGTTTTTCTTGTTTGCAGCGGCGGTGGGAGCGGGTTGGTCGTTGCTAAGTAACGATAAACTGTCAATGGGAAACAAGGTCATGTGCAAAACAAAGCATGATTGGAAATCATTAACAATGCCAGCAAACGACTGAAGGACAGGTACAACTGCATGCAAGCATGCGAAATTCATTTTTGAACGAATATCTAGTTTTGAAGCTGAAGGTCTTTTTCCATCCGCACTAAGATCCACAGCGGTTACGTTGACGCTACGTCACGCAAACCACAACACAACGCCCTAAAAGCAAAACGGCGTGTTGGCATGTTTTCCCACTTGCTCGTGCACCAGAGCACGTGCCACCCAAACAAGGTTTGCAGAGGTGTTGACGCGAACGCGTCACCGCGTTTCGCTCGGCGCGGGAACAAGCGATGCGTTGCGATAAAAGTTTGGGGAAAAGGCGTGCGGGGACAAACCTGCACCTAGAAGACGTAGCTTCAAAGTAGCAATGGTTAAAGTAGGAAATGTTGCTGCGGAATGCAAAACACTTCCGTACAACATTTGTGATCACACATTCCACCGCATGGGTTATTCTGACTGTTGGTGCTGCGCATCTACTTGCCTGTATCTGTCGTACACGTTGCGCATAACATCCTTTTCCTTCTTTGTGGATGGCCGGCCGTAACGTTCCTCATATCTCAGCAACTCTCGCTGCATTGCGATCTTTTCCGCTTTTATTTGTTCGCGCGTCATGAGGGTTATATCCTCTGGCCGCTCTGAACAAAACAACAGCGCCGGTCATTCGTCGCAGCAACGCACTTTACTGAGCAAGCAATTGACTCTGTGTGGAAATCGATGGCAAACTTAATAAGAGGGCACCGTTGTGGGCAACGCGGAGCTCCACAGTCTACGCGAAAGCAACAAAAGCGTGCAACTGACTGACAAGACAGTGCAGGGTAATTCGGCATTGCGATCGCATCCACCCTACACGGTAAAACCAACATGCGAAGCTCATGAAAACCATAGCAAGCTGTCGCATAAACCCTAGGATGATGATTTTCAGAAGTGAAAAATGGAAATTCACAGCATTTTGAACCTGAAGCACAATTCTTGCACAACGCTGCATGCAAAGATCTGCTGGTTGCACTGGTGCTTCTCGCGAACGAGAGCTTCCGCGATAAAAGGTTTCTGCACAGCACGGTATCCTGTTACACGGACGTCAATACGGCGCAACGGAAAGCGCTCGGCATGAATGAAAAGCGGGCTCGGTTGCCGGCAGGGTACAGACTGCCGCTGGCTGGGCGATAAAGATCGCAACGCTGGGCCATGAGGTGATCTTATTTGTCGATGAAAGCACATGCCTCGCGAACAACTCTTTCCAATGTCACAGGACAAGTTCGGTGCAGGAAATATTGATCCAGTTGTGCCCAACCTTGGGTCCGCGAGCTACAGCCTCCTCCCACATGACAACAATGCTCAACGACATTTGGCAATTGGGCAAGGTGACAAGTGCATTACTGGATGATTTCAGTTCGCTCGTCTCGCATCTAAAATTAGAAATTCCTAATCACGCCAAGTTGTCGAGATAGTGCATTTTCTTAAACAACTAATTTACGGTTTGAGAGTCTGCGAAAAGAAAAGTAATCACGCAAAGTTGTGCACCACTGTGTTAGAACGACTGGTTTTGATCCAAACATACTATTTTCGTTTCTGTTGTTCTCAAGACAAGCCATCAACTCGATCAATGCTTCCCTGATTTTCTCCAACTTAACGTCGTCGGTGATATGAGAAGGTTGCAGCTTTGGTCTGCAACAATTAAAATCGGTTAGAAGTGATAGCAGAAACAAAACTCTTGTACAAAGAAAAACTTTTCATAACAACCCTTGATATTTTGTGTTAATATCAGAGGAAAGTGCTTCTCACAAACAGCACAGCATTAACATACATGTATTGGACGTTCACCTGACTAGTGTGGTTTCCTGATGGGAATGATGGTGGTGATGATGATGATGATGATGTTTGTGATGATGATGTTTGTGGTTCAGCTGGTGGTGCTCCAAGAAACCGTCGTGCTCCGTTGGCGAGGATGGCGAAAAGTCAAAATCTTCCGCATGAACGTGTTTCGAGTCTGCTCCAAAATTGAAAAGCAACATGGCAGTTGCTCGTAAGACCGGCATCTTGTAAAGTGGAGAACATTCAGAAAAATAATTCAGCTGTGACTGAAACAACGCTGTTACCGTCTGAGTTGCAACCTATCTGGGGTTGTGTCAGCATACGAAACAGCCCGAGGGTTTTATTAGCAACCGCTCGGATTTCAAAAGCAAACATACCGTTGTTCTACAAGCTCAACCTGCGCATCAACTGGCCACGAACGTGAGCACTTTTTTGCTTACTTATCATGTGGCATTTGTGAAAGCTACTGAAACATTTGCTACAGGTATCTGATCTCGTTCACGTTTCGAAAACAACGCTTTGGAAGCCACTTTTACATCAAGAGAACTACTTTTCAATTTAATCAAGGAGCCTTGTTCTCTTCGAAGCAACCGTGGTTTGACGTCATTATTATATTCTTTATCGATCAAAACTACGAGTTAATGCGACATGCCCGAATCCATTTGACATGGTATTCGTAAAGCCCAACCAGCTGAAGGCCACCTGAGCAAACTGCCAAGTGCATAAGCAAGCAATGCACGACTCGTTTTGCGCTATTTGCTATGCTTACGCTGCACATGGGCTTTGCAGAAGCTCTCCTCCGCAGCGACGGGCAGGTAGTTCTCGTCATCGGTCGACCATGCGTCACGCCATCTGAAACAAAACAAGTAACCTGTTTGCGTCTGCGCGACTCACCTCGCGTGTTTGGAAATCACTGTAGTGTCGGAGACCGACTTTTCAGACACAGCGCAGAAAACGACGTGAGTTTCAAACAACGTGCTAGCAGGGCGGGGCTTCGCGGTAAAAACTCTGAGACCTAAACGGAGCAGCGTCACGTGTTTTTAAAGCAATGCATGCATCAAATGCGTAGTTTGCCCACAGCCGCCAAGTCGAAAAATAAAGTGAACGAACCTTGAAGGACTGACTTCTGGAGAAGCGTCAACGTCGCTTGAGTTTCTGCTGGCAGCTGGCCGGGCAGGAGGAACGTCTATTGGTTGGGACATACTAACCACCGTTGTTTCTTCTAGCGCCTGCCAATGCATGAAATACGCAATTCACAAAACTCTGCGCACGATTGAGATGGTCAGTCAGCAAAAAAGAAAAGAAGTTTTCAGGCATACCAAGTAGATTATTTTCGATCCCAACTAACGTATTAGTGAACCAACGACTGTTACTTGCTCCAGCCTATTTATTTGTTGGCAAACCTAAAATTCGACAACCAGTGTTGGAGCAATCCGCTCCTCTTCTAAACTGACAAATCACAAAGCGAAACCACATCACAATCACTCACACAGAGCTCGTCGCTTAAGACTTTCTGATACAACAAACACTACAAACGCATTGATTTAACTGTCTTAAACTAATTCTGATTCTTGTAACAAAACACTAACATGAACAACAGGTATGTTTCGAAATTCACTACGTTTTCTAAACCTCTGTTTATTATAAAACACACGCATTGTCGTTAAGATGTGTAAAACACGACTCTGACTCGCGGCTGAATCTACAACGGCTTGTTCGAAAACAACGTTCAATGTAACGCGAGCTTTGGAGCTTTGTATTTTTTCACCTCGGGCTGTGGGAACACGAAAGCAGCACTACGACCGGCGTGTGACAGGCCGCTCCACTAAAACAGTGCCGATTACAGGCGTGCCGTGGCGTCCTGAGATCGGCACTGTTGAGGATTCCAGCATATCGACGGTGGGCTCGATTCATCACAATGAGCTGTAGCGTAAACGGGAGTCAGAGGTAAACACATGAGGTGAGTGCAAGTCATCTCACTACTCAGAAAGGCGTTTCGCAGCTAGTCACCGCAAGCAAACTCGGGCGCAGCTGGAAGAACGGAATTCCTCTTCGGATATTTATGTGCTAACAAGCTGCTGGTAGCGTGATTCATTTGCACAAAGAAACTACGCCGGGGTTTTGCACTGTGCGGTGTAGCTGGGCTACTCGCGGCTCATACAACGCTCTCTCGAGCAACTGACTGTAACACAAACTCTGCATCAGCGTCATGTACGAACACACCACGCGTCTAAATTTGACTATTGCTTATTAAAATCCAGGCCTAAAGAAAAGAATAAATAAGCTGTGGTCAATGTATTTATTCACTATTGTGAAGTATGTGGTTATAACCTTACTACCTGACGGCTGAGATTAATAACCGATACTGCACTGCAAGCACACCGATGCATTGGTATTAAATCGATTTTGTTCTCCACACACACTTAAAAAAAGACGCCATTGTAAAAAAAGCGATGGAAATACTAGGTTTACAACTTTCTGCACACAAATTTTTCGTGATTATTTGTTGTCAGCGCCGCAAACTTCCTTTCCAAAAGTTCACTGCCATGTGCTCCACGACAATGACTGCTAGCGTCTGTCTTCCAGACACGAAGATGTATGTCAGTGGCAGCGCAGCTTTAATAACTGCCTTTTGTTTTCTCCACGCTGGTAAAACAGTGACCAGAACGTCGATCAACACCAATGCTGGCAATCAACACAGGCACGAGCACAATACTTTGTTTGCCAAACACGCATTCCAGCTAGTCGTGCCGTGCGTTTCCCACCATTATGTTTACCGGGAACTTTGCGTTGCACCATGGGCCTCCCGAGATCTTCAACAGGGAACATGCGACAAGCCCGATACGGGTTGCGCAGAAAAGCGCACTCCACCGACATTTTTCGAATTGTGTCTACACGGTGGTGCAGCTTATAGGCGTAGAAAGAGCGGCCACGCCCCCAAAATTTCCCAGCATATCCCCAACGAGCACATAATGTTTTGCACACATTAAAAAAGTTGAAGGCAGGACGACAGTCGCAGGGCTTCACATCAGTGCTGTTATCCGCTGAAAGTAAGCTGCTATTGGACGAAGCACGACTGCATCCACTGAATACGTGACTGAACCTGTCAACCCGTACGACGACTTCCGCCGAACGGAGAACTGGAAGCTGTGAGACCCGTCGCAGCGGAAAAAATTTCAAGCACAGTCGAAAAGTTCGTTGAATATTCGGCACTGAACTTTCGTAGAAATATTTCGTACACATTTTTTGCCCACTTGAAACATGTTCGATAGAATCAACACTGCCGTCAATATAACTGCTTAGAGAAGCACCTTGGGTAGGTCTGTCATCTGTGCTCACTTTGGAAGACTGGTAATGATTTCCGCGTAACATAGTATAGTAAAATTGCGTAGGGTACATGAGTGACAGAATGGAATTTTAAAGTGCTTTAAAGAAGCCGGAAACCTTCTTGCGACAATAATTCTGTAAAAAGCTGGACGGGTCTGGCTTCAGATGACAATAATTAAAAAAAATTGTGACGGGCAAAGGTGAATTTAAGGAAAGCAAGAATGAACTATATAACAAATTGAGGAGATACTTGTGTAAACCCACTTCAGCTTGCATTGAAGGCAGCACCTAGTTCCAGGGGCGTAACGAGGGGTGTCAAGGGCGCCCAATTCCCCGGGCGCCGAATCACTACGGGGCCGTCGAAGAGACCCAACGATGTCGCAAATACTTTCTTCAACAGCACATTTACCCTCAAAAGACCTTAGGTTCGAACATGTGGACGTCAAACTTGTTTCTTGCCCCGGGCGCCATGTAACTTCGCTACGCCCCTGCCTACTTCGGCTTTATTTTGGACGTGATGAAAATATCCACGTTAGATCACTGATCGCGAAAAATGCACTTGAACAAAGCCTAGACGAAAGCTAAGGTGTGCTAGAAATTCCAGGGCAGTGCGTGTAACGTTTAAGAATCGCCAACACGAAAAGTAGCATGTTATTATACGGTCCATGACTAGTAAAAAACAGCATGAAGCCGAATATGCATTGAAGGAGCAGAGGAAACAACGTGAAGAATCAGACGTTGGAACTTTTACCCAATGGCTCACACGAAAGCATCAATAAAATTTGTTTGACAAAATGCTACAGGCCATGCGCACAAACCTTACTTTGGAAGAAAATGAAAAGCATAGTTAACTAACCGTTGTGTGGGAACTTTTCCGATCTTTCCGTTTACGTTTCTTTTGCTTTGGAGCTTTGGGCTGCACATTTCTGGGCAGAGGTTTGGGGGCTTGAACCTCATCGGACTGTGTGACTTCAGACAAGTCAAGGGGCGGGACCACGTCAGTGACGTTGCACAACAACTCATCGGAATCGTCACCGGGTTCAGGTAAAATCAGTTTAGGTACAACCACCTCTGCTGTTTCAGGTAGAGCTTGTTCTGCTTGCGCCAGATCTTCTCCCGCCGTTAAACAGCCGGAGTCTGGTGTAATCACCGTCGCTGCGGCGCACGGCGCGGGCGATGCTGCGACTGACGCTTTCTGTCCGGCATCCGTCGTCGGTGAGACCGACTCTGAGGCAGCATGAGGGTCCAAACGCAACTTTCGCTGAGCAGGGGTTGGTGGTGTGTCCAGGTCTGAGCTCGATGCAAGTCTCGCGGAACTCAGGGGAGAACCTGAGCATGAGTCGTCTTCCATGGAACTGCGCAAATACAAAGCTTTGTGATAATACCGGTACGACGATAAGATATCATGAGCCCCTCTACGGTTTAACTGGTCTTGGACGATTTCATTTCTGGTAGTTATCAGGCGCGGGGAATATTCTCAGTGGAAGATGCGCTTTGTTACTTGTCATCAATCAGCCAGTACCAACCTCCTATATACCTGTTTTTTTTCGGTCATACACCAAAACGTTTTTGAAATGACCGAAAAAAATTAAGTCATTTTGGTCAGAATGTTTGAAAACATAGGCTAAAAAAAGTTTTATGGCGAGTTTTAATACAACTGTTAGACAAATGACCGAAATGTTTCAGTGATCAAAATGTATCAGCTAAAAATGACCGAAATGTTTCAGCGAAAAAAAAACAGCTTTATACTCGCACATTTTTACTGGCCCGCTAGTCTGTCAATGGAGTTCAAGCGCAGACCGGGTCGAAACAAGACTTGCTCTTCCCTGCCGTTTTGCGCAACGACTGGGACTTACAACAAAACAAGAGGCCAGGACTAAAAGGAAGTTCAACTAGGTGAGTCCAAGAACCTTTCATGTGGCCAGAGTAGCCATAAAAAAGAGTCACAGTCAAAACAGCTTCATCATGCAAAAACGAAATGCAAATTTATTTTAGTGCTGAGAATGCATTTTCATCGTGTGAAACTTAATGACCTAGATGTAATTTCTCAGGTATGCGATTACTTTTACGAATAAGTGCGCTATCCAGAACTTGGTTTTTACTTGCAAACACGCAAGTCTGACTTCAAATAAAAGCCAAAAACTTTCTTGCGACGTACATTGCCTTTCCTGCTTTTCTACCCAATTGCGGTGTCGCAGTAAAGAGTTGAAAATTACAAGATGAAAAATTAAGACTGTTAACATCTCGTAATAAATATATCGAAAAAAGAGCGTCTGCTACAATTGAGTTCGAATAGATAAATTTTAACGCGATGATAATATGATATTTACGCATATAACCACGTGTAGTATCTGTATATTTTCGTGTAACTACATTTGTCTAAACGCAAACGCAGATTTCTATTTATTATAATTTGTACATAATCATTACCGGCTCAACGGAAGAGTTGCTTGAGTCAGGGCTGTGGGGCCGGTGTCAAGCGAAAAGTCTGACCTAGTTAGGGATTTCGCGTCACATGTCTAGCGAAATTTACAACCTCTGCGAATTTTATGACCTCTTATTGTATGTCCGTTATTTTCCTTCTCAGTAAAGGAATAGACTTTGTCGAATACTTTTTGATGTATGTTGCGTAAATACAATATTTTGGTTAGATTAGACGTCAGATAGTCCACAAGTGATAGTTTGGGAATAATTACCCATTGAAAAATATTTGACTTAGTCTTGGACCTCAATGTCTCTCTTTTTCTCACCCAAGCGATAAACACTAATTGCCTATATCAGTTCTCAGCATATTTGATATCTCAGCGAACAGCCACGCTTGCGAAATGCATGACCTGAAATATCACTCTGCGCATGAGCAGATGGCATGAAGTCAGGGATTTCGCAAGTCAGAAATTTCGCTTGACACCGGAGCCCAACCAATTTTTGATGGCTGGAGCCGGGCCCGAGCCAAAAACTTTTAGATGGTGGAGCCGGAGCCTGAAATTTGGGTTCCGGTTCCACAGACATAGTTTGTGGTTGTACAAACATTAAAATGGTTTTAAGTGTTTTCAATGGACCAAGTCGTTCTGGATCCGGAGCCAAAAATTTTAGATCCCTGGAGCCGGAGCCTGAAATTTGAGTTCCGGCTTCACAGCCCTGGCTTGAGCACGCGCCAGATAAGCTGGTAGCCTGGGTTCGATTACCGGTCGCGTCATACCGAAGAGGGCTTTATCCTTGCTGAGTCATCCTCTACATTGTGGTTTTTAGTGGCCCTGCTTTCGAAGTGATCCAAAACCTGCAAAGCCACAATGGATTTTTCTAGAACCGTATGTGTGGAAGATGATGAAAAATAGTAATTGGTGGATTAAATGTGCTAAAATTTTGGAGAAGAAATAAAAGTGAGTTTCCTGGTTTATCGAGGTTGTCTATATGCGCGATGTGTATTCCAGCCACTTGTGCATCCAGTGAATGAGTTTTTCTTTGGAAGGGTGTTTGAAAAAAAAACTCGCCAGAAAATGGGAGGAAGCTTGAATTCTTCTGTTCTAGTGTTGGACAGATCAAAAAATTTTGAATGCACGATATGGCTCTGATGAGATATATTTGGTCTTGTTTGATCAATACTTATGTATTTTGCATGAAAGGATGCTAATTCGATGCAACTCCGCCGCGTTTGTGGAGACTAGTTACTTGGGGCATAGGCGGTTCAGATTGAGAAAGAAAAACATGTCCTCGGTCCGTTAATGGTCTGGATGTTGCGGACTGCGGGCGGTCCGGGCTTAGAAAATCTTGGACCGTGCCATCCCAACTTGGGACTTGTCTAGCCTGGTGGTCGGCGTTGATGGGTGGATGCAAAGCAACGGTTCACGCGCGGTGTTGCCGCAGATTCGTCACCGTTCACTGCGAAATCAGCTGCGTGGCACATGACGCAAGCAAGCGGAGATGGACGCCGCAGACCACTCGTGCCACTCCGAAAGGAGTACAAAAGTGAGTACAACGCTAAGCGAGATCAACCGTTTTGCTTCGCAGCATAATCTCGTATTTTCCATGAAAATTTAGCCTAGAAAATATGGATAAGACGCGCGATTCTTTGCGTCAAAAACACTTCAAACTCAGGACACGCGCAGCAAATTCGGGGTAGTCGCATTGTTTACGCGTTTCGTCCGGACAAGCGACACGCTTGAAAATATGAACACAGGTGAGCCAACCACCGCAAAACCTACTTCCATCACGGCATAGTTGTTAGAGGGGACTCGCAAATGTTTTGTGATTAACGTGATTCAAACCTTTTGAAAACCATTGTCAGTGCTATGACTGAGGGTAGAGAGAAAAATAGTGATGATGCTTTTATTGACGTTGTCACTTTACGAACTAAATTTCTGCTGCAACAGGTTTATTTCAATTTTCACAAAGAGACATCAAGTCTTGCCCTAAGGCCAGCGATATTTACTGTCCGATTTAGGCTCATAGTGCAGCAGCATATGTCAGCTCTTTCTATCCAAGCTTGGATATAAAAAAGGTATGTTCTTACCTTTGTCTCGAAAAACGTGAAGGTTTCCGTCGATTTGGACCTTTGTTTCGACTAGCTGTCAGCGACGGCAAAAGAGTGCTCAAATAAACGCTCCCAGTTTCAACACCATTTAGTGATAATCGTTCAGATCCATCAGCGCACGAGCTTCCCGTTGAGTCAGCGTTAAAAAGATGCTTCGTCACAACATTTCTAATGGTCTCATCAATGAATTCAGCGTCAACGGTAGGAAGGATTGTCTCATCTGGAACTGAAAATCAACATTTCATTGCAAAGCAGTCTTCCATAACATCCACTCTATTAAAAACTTTAAATGAGATAAAATCCCAAGGCTATCTACCAATCTGAACTTTTGGGCGGCCAAATCCAGCTGAAGTCAGAAGATAGTCATGGAAACAAGTGAAGTGCTGGTTAACTGATCAAACCAATGTAGAAAATGGTGAGCAAGTAACGTTCACCATCCGTTACATACAATGATCCTACTTGTAAGTGGGACTGCAGCGAACACAAGGTCGCAAAACCCATTTTTACACAGAAAACTTCGCATGTGATCCGGACAACATTCTGGACAACACCGTTATCTGGACAACATTCTTACAAGAATCTGTTACTAACTGGGTGATATTCAAACAGCTTACTTTGCTCATCAGAGAACTCTGCAGAGCTTAACACAGAAGAAGTTTCTAGTTCAAAACTTCTTCGAAGTGATTCATATCTATGAGGAACGCTCGGGGATGGAGACTGCGAAAAACCACTGTCCAGCAGGTCGGCAACTGGTGAAGAATGGAGTGGCACAGGGGGTGGTGGGAGTGGACGGGCCTGCACGGGCACCGGAGGCGCAACACGAACAGGCCTTCTTGTTTGCGTCACAATCGGCGAGCTCATGTCGAGATAACCGCGATCGTCGACGTGCTTTTCGCAGATAATCCCACTGGCTAATAGCAACCTGAAGATTTAATGAAAATGATCACGTGACTATATCAATGCTTGGACAATCAACCTGGGAAAACCATCCAGTTAACAGTAGCGGAGTAACGTTTGCAAGCTCGTAAACTCAGATGAAAAACCGTTGACTATATACAGGGTTGCAAGACAGGTAGAAAATTTCCATTTCGTATGGCGCGAATGGAAATTGAAACGGGTTTGGCAATACATTACATTTTTTGCAAAGTCACTTGCTGAAAAAATACACGCAAGTTCAGATTGCGTATCATAACGTTTTGCAACTCCCCCATTCGCAGTCGAAATAAAAGAATGAATCAGCGAATGCCCCACGGAACCTCCACAATAGAACAGTTGAAGTACAGAATAGAATACAAAAAACAGACTACTCCAGACGTTTGCACTACATTTAGACATTACTCCAACTGAGTGAATGTGTGGTTTTGACCATGGATTACAGTCAACTTTCTACAAATTTGGTATGTTCTATTGGGATACCAAACTGCCATCCCTTACCACTGTTGCACATGGCAGCAATTTTCAATGACATCATTATCAGGGTTTTTTAAGGAAAATGTTAGGTACCCGGTACGGACCTGTAGGGACCCGATATTAATGTTCTCTGATTTTAGGGACCCGATTTTCAATTCTAGGGACCCGAATCGGGTTCCTAAAACACTTAACAAAAACCTGTCGTTATATAAAATTGATTTCGAGGTGCTTCCACCGCTGCGATGTTCGCGTGCTATGGACCGGAAGTACTGCCAACACTTCTGATGACAGTTGCACCCTGAATCATGCTCAAAGAGTTAACGGCGGTATTTTAAAAATATTACCTTACAGACGTCGTGACTCACAGACTAGTCAACAGCGACGCATTTACTAAAATGTATTTCATTGATTGCTTTGTAAATACATCTTCATGTGTAGTTTCTGCTGTCTGGACCAGTTTTAGCTGCTTCACATTTAGATGAAGATGTGCAACGATTTATACTTGTGATGGGCAAATCCGACCAGCGAATTTGCTGAAAATGGGCCGTGGCGTTAAAGGCAGTGGCCTTCGCACGCCAAAATACACATATGGTAAAAAGCAAATACAGTACAAGTGAGAATGGCCCGCCGGTGTTCCCGCCATCCGTAAAATGGTCCGCGATGACAAAATCCACCACTGATTTATATCTTCATTTGCCCATTTTTATACCTGACCCTGTTTCAACGTAAAATTTTATGGTCGAAAAGGCTGAAAGATTTCCTAGCAATGCAATAAATCTAACTTTTAATAGAAGTCATTGTTCATTATAAATACATTTCGGCTTTTGTCACGAACTAGCTGGTAGCTTTGGCATTTATGTAGTTTGTCATCTGGAGACATCAACTTTGGTACCATTTTGCACGGCTATAAGAATTTGCAATTGGAATGGATGAGCAGATGAAGAAGTTGGAAAATAAACGATACTCCTGAAACTGTTTGAAGACTCACTTCTGTGATCCTGCAGCCTTACAGTCATTCGTATAAAAAATTCATCCGAACAACGGAAATCACACGATTTTTCAACATCCGGAATGACTTAAATAAGGGGGGAAACTTTTTGACTTCCAGGCAGCATAGGATTCTAAACTATAACAGTAGGTCAAGTTCGGGAATAGATGGATTGGGTGAGTAAAGTAATACCATGAGATGCAAAAAAGTGAATTGGCTTTTATAATATAATTTGGACCAGTTGGCAAACCGGATTAAAAAGCTTAACAAGCCGTAGTTTGCCCATGCCTGGAGATGCATTTTTGAAAAAAAGTTAATTTTTAACCATTAAAATACTTCGCTCGGCGATGTGGCAAAATTTTAGGCAACCATTTCTACGTGAAAATCTACCAATTGAAACAGTGTAACTGTTTTGTGAGACGAATCGTTCGTGACAACAACGAATTTTATAGTGGTAATCATCGAACTTGTGCAGTGGTTTATTAAGTTTAAGTTACTTTTGCAGCAGGTTTTGAAGCTCCAGTGAATGCATTTAGTTAAGTAAGACGTAATTTCGAGTTTGAATTGTCGCAGTTGTTATGTAATTTTTCACTGCAGTCTTGAGGTTGTTTGCTTTCTCTATTCTTGTTTTAGCCTTTCAACGTTTCGCCTATTAGCATTGCTTGTAGATGTAAGGACTGACGATGTGTAGTGTTACGTGAAAACGATTTCCTATTAAAAATTTGCGATAGATTCCTTGCTTGTTTCACCTGTGGAGTGAAGTTACTTATGAGAGCATTAGCGTTTACGTTGCGACATTATACCTGAAATAACACAAAAACTATAAAGTATAACCGTGTAGCTTTATCAATATATTATTGCAAGCACGTTATATAACTTACGCATGCTGTAGCCTGCTGCATTGTTGTTTTTGTATGTTTTAGGCCGCTTTACATTTGACAGTTTGTTTTGCTTATTTGTTCCTTCTGCGCCCTTTTTCTTTCCTAGGTAAAGTGGGCAGCTGGGTTTATAATCTTTTCAATTAGATTCAGCTCCCTGTCCTGCGGGGGGGGGTTCATCCAGATCTGTTTTTGTTTCGAGTCAACCTGCGTGTCTAGGTTTAATTATGAAAAATCCCGTTAAATCTGTTTTTTAAGATATAAATTCAGCAATAAATGTAATATCTTCCAGTTATTACAGTATCCGCATGCGTTCATCACGTGAAAGAAGTACGTATAGTGAATGAAACCAGCCATTTTCAATCGGTTTCATATCCTCATGCCAGTATCAATATCAAATAGGTTCCATGTGATCCAATGCGGTCAGACATGCAGCTGCGCGCGATTAACGTAAGCCGCGCGTACAACAAACGATTTCATAAATAAATTACATACAGTTGCATAAACAATTGAAAGATTCGCGTTTGCGAGGACGATGTAACTGTCTCAGACGCCAATTAAAAAATCGATGAAACTAGGTTTAAAGCTGATTGTTTACATTTTTTGGTTGACATATGCATGCAAATTAAAGAACGATTTCCATCATAGGAAGAAGTTGCTACCAGCTTAGGGATTTTAGATCCCGCTGCAGCTCAAAATCTCACAAAACATCAAAAACCAGCTAGATTTTTTGGACTCTGAATAGAGGCCATTCCGGCAGTTAAAAGATTTCGCCTTGTCCATTAAATCTATTCCTGATTTGTGGTGTTCTCTGCGTAATATCAAAGCCAGTTTAGATAACTCGAAGTTTGGAATACTTTCTGATTTTATGACCGAACTTACAGTTTTGCCACACACACTCATCTGCATCACTAGAAAGAATATTTTAACTTGTTGATCATATGAAAACAAAAATAAACTCGATAAAACAAGTCACTGTTAAGGAAAGCTTGTTGGCAAAACAAGCTTTGTCGAAGATGCAGGAAAACCGTTAAAAATGGAGAACTAATCCTGAAATAGTAAGAGATGTCATTAATTGAGTATGTCACCAGCGTTGTGAAAAACGTCTTGACCAACAGAAAAGTGATCCAAATTTTCTGGCTGCAGAAGAAACTTTAGAAGAGCAACTACTGTATAGTTAAATTAGTTTTTTATTCATGCTTTCACCTCATGTAATTACACCGATGTCTTTTTGCAAAGTAACATATCTGGTTTCTTGAAAGAAAATGTTGTTTTTCATGAACCATCTGTGTTTATTAGAAATTATTGATGTATGAGATCCCTGATTTCATACTGTTAGTTTGGTAGCTAATGCTATTGCCGAGCTGATGGTGCCTGCTTAGTCGGAAAAATATATACTCTGTTAAGATCGTAGTGTTTTGACTCTTAGCTGTGAAGGACTATAATGTATGATTTAGAAAAATTTAACTTTCACTAAAGAAAACTTATTATTCTACTTCACCACATAGCAGCATGAAAGTGAGAGTTCTACTTTCCACAGAATTCCCGAAATCCATCTAGGCCAACTGTAAACCAGGATAATGTAGGGAAGCAAATGGTTGCTTGGTTGAAACTTCAATCCCTGAAGCACTGAAGTCACAGCTAAATTACCACTTACACTGACGGTTAGTGACGTGAGTTTATGCACGTTCAGATGGAAGACCAAAAAAGTGTTGAAACAAATTAGGTCTAGAAACGCATTAGCCAGATAGTCTAGCCTACACTTACAAGGCTTAGGCTAGCCCAGTGGTTCCCAACCTTTTCAGTGCCGTGGACCCCTTTGACGATTTGGCAGAAAGCTGTGGACCCCCTTAACAAAACAAGTCAAAACCCTTTTCAAGAACATGTGGCTCAAATGGTCAAAATAAATTTTTAACTTAATAGTAGAAATCCTTAGAATTATCGTTTAAAGCTGATGCTTTCCGTTATTGGATTTTTATGCGCTCTGTCGAACAGTTCTATTAAAAACCGCATGTTTCATATTTATCAAGTTAGAGGGGGTAAATGTCTTATTTGGCCTTGCTTTTTTGATGTGTAACAAAAAGATTTGCCAATTTGGTCTTGGGTAACTGTCGTGAAACAAAAGGAATATATGCCCATCTTGGCCATGGATTCCTGCCGAATAACAGAGCAACATTTAAACGTATTTGTGAGCAAAATCATATGGACATTTTGCCATAAGGACCATATGTGGCTAAAGAGCGCAAATATTGAAAATAACATATTTTCATGTATCAACCCAATTTACACATGATGGATGTAGAACTTCAAGCTTTGAGCGTTTTTAAAATTTAATGTTAAACAGTGACGGGAAGTGTCAATATCTGTTGCTATGTGGATGGTAGCAAAGGTCAAAACAAGTCGGCAAATCTGAATGGGAATCATTGAACATCCCAAATAGAACAATAGAATTATTTCACACGAGGAGGGATCATGCCTACGTTTTTCAAAATATTTATCTTAACAGGTGTCAAGAAAGCGAATATTGGATTGTTCTAAAAAAGTAACAGTTAAAGCTTCGTAGATAGGTGGTTTAGTTATGGTGTCATGGAACAAAGAATAGTGTCGCGATAGAACCATTTGGTCACTGTCATCGCTGATACCTGGCTTGTTTCAATTACTTGGATGCGATGCCCATCCAGACTTGGACAACTAGATATTCTACAATAGTTTTCTCATTCGATGAATTAGAGCGAAATGACTAATTCTAATTTTATTCAAAGTTGCTAATATCTTCATGGCTCCATTTTCAGTTCTAATTTCTGATTTTGCCAAAAATCCTAATTTGTGCTCGGCATTTTTTAAAGCTGGAACAAGAATACACCCTCGTGAAAGGAAAATGCAACGAAATGGTCACAGGTGCCATGTCGCCACCATTTGAGCAGAGAAGACAGCGAAAACCCTATCATTTTCCTTTCTCATTTAACAACTGCAGTACAAACTATATAGCCCTATCAATGATAATTATCATGTCACATTACCTATCCACTCACGCGCAGATTTGAGTAAATGTAATTCGACTTTTAGTTCAATTTTTGGTTTTCGCCAAATCTGCTGATTTTAATTCCAAACTAGTTTGTGACAGCTGAAATAGATCTAATTTTAATTTTAATCTAATTTAGAAAAGCTAAAAAAATCTTAATTGTCCAAGTCTGTGACCATCCCGTGGAAATTTTATTTACTGTTTGGCCATCATATTGTTGATGGTATTTCAAAAAATCGCTACATACAGCAAATACCATGGTCTGCACATGTCAGGTTTTGGTTCAGCGGGAAATATTTTTTTTTGTCAAAATTTGCGAAACACATAGGACCATATATTTATTGTATTTTTGTTTTCCATGGTAACCACAAAGTGCACAGTGCTTGCAAGTCCTTCACACACTTTCCATTTGCTTTTTTGTCTTGGTTGAACAAAGTGCTTGTAGTTGTTAGCTTTTGTCCAATTGGTAGGTCTTCTGTAGGTAAACATTACTTTCGTATTAATTTATATACAATCAGATTTTTTAAAGTTTTGACTTTGATGGCCATAAAGACATTTGAGAGACCGCAACTACTTCATCTGAATACTTAAATGGTTATAAAACAAGGTTTTAGTGCATTTTAACGGTGGTTATGCAGAGAGGTTCTTCTGTATTTTGAAAGACCTTTCGAAAATTTCGGTCCTTCGAAACGCCTTAAAAAAGCACAATATACAATAATTTTAGGCTTAGTTCCTAAGCAAAACATTGCATTCTGTCATTGCTCATCCGGGTATTTTAGAACTGACAGCCATCAACCTGTTCCGGCATATTTAGCATGGTTTGAAGTTGTTTGGCATATTTTGATAAACTTTTTAGCATTTTTGGTCCATCTGGACCTGGCAACCCTGGTTTCTAGAGTTGCGCTCAATTTGTCTTTTGCAAGTTTAACCACCACGGAGCGTAATTTAGCATTTCGCTATTTTGGTTTCATCTTACATATATGAAGGTCATGGATCTCCAAAAATCCTTCTGTGGACCCCCGGTTGGGAACCACTGGGCTAGCCTAAAGGAAAGTTTGTGTCTGTTATTTGGGCTTCCTACAGCCCATTACCATTGACTTTTTGCTACCGTATGATGCGACGTGAAAGTTGAAACATGTTCAACTCGAAATCAAACTTCAGCACACGCACTGAAGCAGGAAGTAACATCATGAAAAGAGACCCATTAAGCTGAAAAACTCATTACTAGACGCAATCCGTCTGCATTAGGCTAACAAAGTTTCTGGTGTGGAAGTGTGTTTTGAGAAACCGTTGGAGAAATTTGAGAGACTTTCGGTCCCTCGAAACGCCTAAAAAACACTGTTTGAAACAACAGAGCACAGTCCGCGTGGCAGTGAAGTCAAGCGCCAAGCGCCATCTTTTTCCGGTTGTCGATATACATTTCACTTTCGGTTGTGAAAAACATCACATCCGCATTTTACAGACGCCACTGCTGGACAACCGCGGTACCGCGCAAAGTATTTTCGCAGAAATAGCTTTTCTAGCCTTGTCCAAACAGATGCGCGAAAGGACCGAGTGCTATTTTCTTGAAGTCCAGTAGCACTAAAATCTGTACTATCACGTAATACGAACATCCGTTGTGTCATTTGTACGTCTACAATAATACGTTGTAGAGAGGAATGCTTCACAGAAAAACAGGAAAACGCGCAGTAATTCAGTCAAAACTGATTCCACTCGTCTCTCGCAGTGTGTTGCATTATGCTGTCACCTTGATTCTACATCTACATGTTCAGTTCCTTTACCGGTGCTATACTTAACAACAACTACTGTAACTTAAGCTCTCTTCAGGTTTGCAATTCATTCTTCTCGATATTGTCAGTTTAGATTAGAGCAGGGTCTCCTAACTCCGGCACGCGAAGCAATTTTATCAGTGATGTAAAAATTATGTTGAAAAACAAACTACGAAATGCGTTTACAAAAAATTTGTTGATTTGGTAGAATATAACATATCCCTAAATAATCACTATGTACAACGTCACGCTCTCAACGGTTTTTTATTAGCTTCTGTGACCCTCGGACAAAAAAAGTTTGGAGACGTTTGTGGTCCAGATTTCTGCCACAAAAAACTCAATTAATTAGCAACTGGTATGGAGGAAAATCTCTTGTTACACGCTAGTGTTATTTTTCCACCAACTGCATCTGCGTTAAATGGAACAGACCAATTTGAAGCAATATGCTTGGGCAAAACAGACGAATTCTTGAAAACATTTTTTCACAAGTTGTAAAATACTTTGGATAAACGTACGCTCTTATCAATACTCTCCGCTAGAAAAAAGATCTTTTAAATTAGGAACACAACCGGTGGAATTTAGCAGTTGTAAACCCTTGTTATTGTTGCACCAACTGCGCAGTTGCTTTTGTTTCGAGATGACTTGTATTTTTCATCCTCTACTGAAGTTAAAGTTTTGATTCGATGATTTTTTAGAAAACTTTATTATATAGCTCAGTTTTTTTAAGGTATTTTAGGGACCCGATTCAGGTCCCTAGAATTGAAAATCGGGCCCCTACAATCAGAGAAAATTATCATCGAGTCCCTAGAATCCGAGAAATCGGGTCCCTGCAGGTCCATACTGGGTACCTAACATTTTCCTTAAAAAACGCTGATATAGTTTCAAGTAAGTGTGCCGGCACTAATAAGCCATGTTCACAAAGCACTCGTTTGACAGCGAATGATCTGTGCAACATGAAATGAGGAAAATCATGTCGTAGATCAACACGTTAACAAAAGCTCTACGCTGCAAACCTTTCGAATGCTTGATTTGCTGAAGCCTGCTCTTGAACGCCCTCCAAGCCGGATGATATTCTAAAGGTATTTGGAGCAATAACCACAGCAAGGCCAGATCCGTTCATACGATTTTCAGTATTTTGCATTACATTCCGTAGAAACGCCAGTAAATATTGCAGCGTGCAACGATGAGCTGGAGGCCAGCTGTCCATCGATTTTCTGATGATAAAAAGATGGGCATGTTAAATGCAGTTGGCCAATGATTGTTAACTTAAACGGTGCTCCAAGCATTCCCTGAGATAATGTCCTAGAGCAGTGTTTCTCCGCCGGGCCCCAGACTTCGCTGTGGAACCACGAGCAGAGGCCTTCACGGATTTACCCGTTTTGCATGACTAATAAAATAATAGAAGGCAATACGTTAAAACTAAATCTACAGTTTTTATTGAAGGACGTGGCGGCACGGACCACGGAAACGTTGAGAAACTATCCCCTAGCTAGTGTATCAATAGACAACGGAAGATTTGCGTTATTTTCAACAAAAAATGCTTTTTTAGTCGTTACAGACTGTAATTGCAGAGCTAGTAGCAATTGACATCATCAGTGCTTGCATACAGCGAAGTATCAGGCTTTACTCGAGGAAAACAAAATATTAATTTATGTATTGGAAAAGATTGGGAACAGCAGATGCCGTAGGCTACATTGTGCGATTAGCTCAGTTGTAGAGTTTCCGCCTCTCAATCGGAAAGTTGAATGGTCGATCCACGGCCACTGAATGACTTGCCGTTGTGCTCCTTGGGCAGGAGCGTTCACCTCAACCGCCCCGGCAAAAAGCATCATGCAGGTTTCGGCCTTCCGCCAATTGCCGTTAAATAAATCTGTCGTATTACAATGAAATACCACATTCGTGTATTCTTGTTGCATTCAAGCTAGATGCGAAAGGGTTATGACAACCCAGGCAGTTTCATTTTAGCTGGGTTTATACTTTCTCTGCCACGCCCAGATCCTTGCGGATCTGAGCAACCCATCCACCGAGAGAGACCGGTTGCCACCCAGCACCCCCTGCGC
>Ga0210059_1004960_pt1 | contig 21418 bp, 13 predicted proteins | sample Ectturendosymbi2_FD_188042 | JGI IMG/M metagenome (GOLD analysis project Ga0210059, IMG submission 188042) | Ecteinascidia turbinata endosymbiont from Florida, USA - Sample 2 (SPAdes) (version 2) | ecosystem: Host-associated > Tunicates > Ascidians > Unclassified | place: Key West, Florida...
AACAACATTCTTGACCAACATGCTCCCCTTAGGTTTGCTTCCAGAAAAGAAACTCGTTCCTTCCACAAACCTTGGTTGACCAAAGGTTTGCTAACATCTATCTCTAAAAAGAATGCCTTGTATAAAACAATGTTATCAACAAACAACCCATCAATTTCAGCCAAGTACAAATTTTACAGAAATAAAATAACTCACCTCAAAGAATCCCTAAAACAAAACTACTGTAGATCAAAATTTGAAAACTGCAAAAATGATGTCAAAAAAACCTGGAAAGTTATTAATGAAATTATTTCTACAAAAACAAAAAAAAGCAAAATAGGTGCAGAAACATACAATACTGACCTTATTAATAAAAACCATTGTGTAAAACTAAATAAACATTTTTCCAAAATTGGCAAGAATATATCCTCCAAAATTGACCCTCCCCCTGCAACTTTCAGTGACTTTCTTGTTGAGTCTTTCCCCAATTTGTGTACATTCCCACCAACCAGTGCTGATGAAATCAGGCAAATAATTGCATCACTAAAATGCGAAACAACATCTAACTCCTGTGACATCCCAGCAAAAGTTTTTAAATATTTCTGCCAGTAGTTTATCCTTATGGTTATCTGAATTTTTTAATAAACGTATGGCAAAAGGTGAATTTGCCAATCTTCTAAAAATTGCACAAATTACACCCATTCCTAAAATAACTTCTCCCAAATCCCCTAACGATTATAGGCCAATATCCATATCTCCAACTCTCTCCAAAGTTTTTGAGAAAGTAATTTACAGCAGATTGTACTCTTTTTTCACCAGTAATTGTATACTGAGCCCACAATAATATGGCTTCCGTACCAATCACTCTACTGAATTAGCAATTGCTGCCATCTATGATGACATGATTGGTAATAAAGATAACAAATTAATAACCTGTACTCTGTTTCTAGACCTAAGCAAAGCCTTTGACTGTGTTGATCACAAAATATTACATGAAAAATTGTTTTACTATGGAGTAAAGGGAACACCCCTAAAACTACTTGCTTCTTACTTGGACAACAGGTCCCAGTGTACTAAAATAGGAGATACTAAATCTTTTATTTTTAATGTAACATGTGGCGTGCCCCAGGGATCTGTTGTTGGGGCTTTACTATCCCTTTCTTTATTAATGATATTGTGAAAGCCTCCAACTTTAATACTGTTTGTTCTGCTGATGATATCAATCTGCATATTTCGGGGAAATACCACGAAATCTTAGAAAAAACAGTTAACCATGAGCTCAAAAAATCGATCACTGGGTTCGTGCTAACAAATTATGTATCAATTATTCCAAAAGCAATTTCATGCTCATGAACAACCATAAAAATATCAATTTTTCAGTCTCAATTAATCATCACCCAATATCAAAACAAAGCAGCTTAAAATATCTTGGCGTTATACTTTATGATAAACTTAATTGGAAGCCTCAAATTGAAAAGTTGGTATCACAGCTCTCCAAATCATGTGGAATGTTGTTCAAATTAAAACACTATACCAAGATTTCAGTGCTCAAATCTGTTTACTTCGCTCTTTTCCATTCCTATTTATCTTACTCAATACTTAACTGGGGAAGGGCCAACAAGTCGACTTTACTCCCTTGAATTAGATTTCAAAATAAAACTGTGAGAACACTTGAATATAACAAAACTAAAACGACTATACTCTATTCCAAGCACAAAATTTTGTAAAATACCTGATTTATTTCAATTGTCAGTTGCCAAATTCATGTACTCCTTTTATAATGGTGGATTACCTAATCACTTTGACAACTACTTTGCCGAGATTGCATCAGTCCACAAATATCAAACAAGACTTGCTTCTCTGCAAAAATACTATTTACCCAGAATGAAAACATCTCTGGGTCAGCTTTCTCTAAAGTGTATTGGTCCGAAAATTTGGTCTAACATTCCGGAAAAATTGAAATCATCTTCGCCTTATTCATTTGGCAAAAAATATAAAAAAGTCCTGTTATCTTGCCAGACTTCCTGTTGATCTTCGTTTTATATGCTTGTCACATTCTGTTTGATCTTCGTTTTATATTCTTGTCCCACTCTGTAATATTGCGCTGATGCCACTATTTTCCCTCCTATCTACCTCTATAGTTACTCACCCCACCCCTCTGTACATAGGCATGCTTTTCCCCATTGTTTTTTGTTGTTGTTTTTATGCTTATTTCACCTGACGTTGATTTGACGCTTTTTGTTACTTTTATTACTACTTGTAAAATGTCTCCAATTAAAATTTGGTTTGTGTCACCAGCAGGGCTGGTTGGGAACTTTACCCAGGTGGTCTTTCGCCAACCCTTTGTGATTCAACATATTAGAACACGATTACTAAGCTGCGAAACGTGAAATTTCTTATTTTTTATATTTTTCATCACTATGTAATCAACTAGTGATCTTTGATGTTATTGTATTTCCTCTTGCTGCTTCGTGTCATTTCGTGATTTGAGTCACAAAAATGCACGATTAAACCATACCATAGTTTGGCGATATTGGTGGCATTGGATTCAAATCTGGTTGCCAATCTCGGGCTGCGAAAATACAGCCCTTCGTTTATCTGCACTAGTGCAGCATGCAACAGTGGGCTAAGCTGATGAGCTGTCTAGGGTTGGCATCTGAAGATGTACGGCAGTAGTTGGTGGATATAATTCTTGGACAACAAAAGGTGTGACTGATTTAAAACATTGAAATGTGAAAATTTTGACGCATGAGAAATCTGGCAAGCCTTTCAGCATTCAAGTAGATCTTTTATTTTTGGTAAGGTGAACATTACAGCTGTCATTGATTCAGGATACAAACTTTTACTGGAAAAGCGTAACAATCCAGTTAAATAAAAAACAGAAATTGTGTGTAAAATCATGAGCTGTTTGAAATTTTTTGGAACTTTAAACTTCATTTGAAAGAACACGATTAAAGTACCAGCTCAAAAGACAGTGGCTCTCGTCTCGGTGTGCTACCATGACACAGTTTCAATAAAATGCTATGCTTGTTATGTTGACAATAACGCCTTAGTAGTCGAGCGGAATGTTCGAGGTTTTGTATGCAAATGGTGCTGGGTTCGACTCTCGCCTTCGCAGCTTTCGCTTTGGTGGCAGTGGTTATGTGTCATACTTTTGATGGGACCGGTTTAATTCTTTTGTGTTCGTGCTTACGCTTTAGGGTTTGGGTTTGGTTTTGGTTTCATTAAACTAAAGTGAATGTCTTCTATGTATCAATAAGGACAACTGAAAATTACGAGTTTGATAAAATTAGGACTGCTGGAGTGACTGGAAACGCCACTAATAAAAACAGCCAGGGCGACAATTCTACAATATGTTCAACCAGAGATGAAATTTCGCAGCCCTTCCGGGCATTTTCACCGCGAGCCGCCACTGGTTCCATGAACAATCCTGCGTTTCATGCAGTTCACTTAAAAGCTGCGCTAATTACAACTGGTGACCTACACGTTCTGCTTCAGATACGTTTCGTTTTGATTAGGCCAGCCAATTCATCTGCTTCTATGTATTGCAGTTTGCATTTGGCTTCGTTATACTTTTGTGGCCAAAAGGAAAAGGCTGGATGCAAAACATGTATCTTCCTATTCATCGCTTCAGCAATTTCGCCATCTTAGCCCTGACATTGGCAAGCGTTATCAGTGGAGTTCTTGATGACATGTTCTTTTGCCTGTAAGTGAAACTGGAACGTTTCTGTATATAGTACGATGCTTGTTCAAATCTGTGCGTTGACGTTTGTCAAACTAGGAATTACCTTTACGAAAAGGACTTAACGCTTTACTTAACGCTGTCAAAATATGCAAAAACGGTTAGAATTTTTAGTTCTTCTAAAAATTTAAAATGGCCGCCCACACTATGGAATGCATTGCAGTAATAGACATTGCAGATATGAAATGTGGTAGATGAAATATCATTTGGAAAGCAACTGTTTTGGATGTTAGGAAGGGATGGTAGTGGAGTGGTAAGCAAAACATTTCCGGAGCGCTGGCTGAAATTGAAATTTTTGGCAAATATTATATTTTCTAAAAAAGAATTACATCAATCAACTTGCAGAAAAGACCGCAAAGCAGATACTTTGCCTTGCTTTTCAGCTACTAAAAATTAAAATCGGAACGCGTTCTGGTAGGTAAAAAGCTACCGGAAATTTGTTCCGTGTCGTTCCGGCACCACTGCAACACTGTGTAGGGGTGAGATTGACTCAATTGCCTACAGGGACAAAAACTAGATTTAGAAAGTCGATTGAGTGGAAAAACAGTTCCTTCGAAATTAGATGAAAAGGGCTTATGGTAAGTTTTTCTAAAAGTCACCCTCGTCAAATGTTTGGATTGTGCTTGATGATCGTAATTGTAAAGATAAATGCTTACTTGTTTGCAACGATTTAGTTCCATTATTCATGTGACCATTTTCAAATCACTGGTGAAATCCTGCTTTTTTCATCCTTGGATGTGAGTAACTACATCTCATTCAGATTTAGAAAGGGTTTCATTACATATATGCAGCAATGTTAATGGAGTTTTTTTTCTGTCTGCTTGATCGTGGCATAGATATTTGAAAGCTCTAGGTTTGCTGCAAGCTTTCAAGGAATCAGCCGGATGTGCTCTGCTTTCTTCGCTTCTTATTCTAATCTTACTAGAATGCAAACTAGCAAGTTTTATTCTAATGTTATTTAATATCATTTGAATAAGATTTTTAGGACCGAGGATGCGTAATATTACGTAAAATCGATTTCTTGTTAAAAAAATTTGCGAATGGGTTCAACTCAGTCACCTCGGTGGAAACTAATACTTGAACATAGGTATGTTGGAATTCAAGATAGTTTGTAGAAAACCAGCACCGGTAACTTGCTGTTCTTTCATATCGCAAAAAAAAACTGATCGCATTTCTTCTGCAAAAATTTGGTATTTTCTTGTCGACCACTAAGTGTCTCTACGTATAGAAACGAGATCTTTTACTACTCACTAACATGGCGGATGTTTTAGGGGCCACAAAAAATACCACAAGCTACCCTTGCAAGCGCGAGTTTTCAACGTCGTTGGCATCTTGTGCATGTGCTACATTTTGCTGGTCATGTATCTGACCTACCGTGACGACTGGAAAAGACGGATCAAGAGAAGTACCCCAGCTAGAGACGACACAGAATCTGCTGCTGAGGCTTCAGATGTTAGTAAGGAGCATGCGAAAACGCCAGTAGAAAAAAAAGCAGATCCTGCATCTTCTTCCACCCCCGATCCTGCTGCAACAAGTGCTCCTGCTTCGGAGAAAACCGGTTTATTGTCTGGTCACTGACTTGCGCCTGACTGCTTTGCAATGGTTCTTTCTCATCTACTTTCCAATTTAGAAGCGCTCAGCCTGAATATTGCTGTGCTTGCTACTAGTTATTCAAGAAATAAATGCAGCATTACCATAGCAACCGCCACTTTATGTGAAAATCCTTTGCACCTAGCTGAATCTGTAAACTGGTCTCCACAGTATTTCTGTTCGCGAGCATCGCACATTTCTCTTAAAACCATAGAATTAAGTCGAAGATCGTGTTTTGTTTTGTCTGAAACAATGGTTTTTTCCCCATGGACCACCTTTAAAAAAATATATCCCATGGACCACTTTGCTTTGCTGACTCCTTGCACGAACAACTAGTCGAAACTGTATTGCACATAGGTCAGTGAATGTAAGGGCGCGTTCTCAAGGGCAAGGTTGCAATTTTCTTTTTGGCAAGGATTTATGGAACTCTCTATGGACCACCAGAAATTCCAGGTGGACCAACGGTGGCCCACCTGAACCAGGTTGAGAATCACTGGTTTAAATTCATCCACTTTGGGATGAGAATTCAATGGTATTTTTGTTCCTGAACGTGAAAATTAAATGCTTTAGTCATGGCGCTTTATTTTTTAAAAAACAACATCCAATTAACGTTACGCCTGATATATTCTGCTGTATTCCATCTCGTTCGAAATTTGAAATGTCGAAAATTATTTAATTTGCTTGTACAGTACAACAGAAGTAAAGATACGAGGCGGAGCGGTTTCGATTCCACGATTTTGTATGTTGAGCGGTGGTTTGCGGAGTTTTCTTCGTGAAAACCAAAAACTGTGTTCAATTATACTTTTAGTATATTGACGTACTTGGTGCTGAAGTGACTGTTGGATTGCACTGGCAGTAAATTTCCAATGCCTTACTACAAAGTTATTTGCCTAAGTGCAGCTCTTCCTGATTGAAACACTTTCAGTACGCAGTACCAATAAAAGTGTGTTTTCTCGTTTTACATAATTTCTTCAAGAACTATTGCGGAACATACAACTTGTGCAAAGAGTGCTCTTTGCCTGGGTACTGTGCCTAATTACATCGTGTAACGAAAGTTGCACGTTCAAATCGTTGAACCACTGGGCGTTAAGCATCAACCGGCAGAATGACTTTCGCTTCCCTTTGACGAATTTTATGTACATTGTTTTCTTGCATCAAAGCTTTTATTTAGCTTGCTGTACGCTTCATATGTATTCCGTCTAGGCTTGAGTGTGCGTCTGTGATGGTTGATGCCCCGATCTGGCATTGCTGCTGTACATAAAATTGGCTTTTGTCTTCTTCATCGTACGAATGGTCTACTAACTGCAAGTTCAGTCGCTTTGGGCAACATGAGGGGTATTAACTTAAATCAGCACGTTTTGATGGCCACCATGTCTCGTGCCTCTCAATAAAGTCCAACAATTTCCAGTCATTGTTGTTTCATGCTGTATTTAGAGTAGATAATCAAGCAAGGAGCAGTTGAAGATACTTTGTGACTAACAATGATTTTCAGGAAAAACTAACGTTTACCACAATACTTGAGCTTCTCAAACGTCTACAACTCGTAACTCACTTTTCTGAAAAAAAATTTTGAGGCCAAACTGTAAAAAGTCAGCCAGTGGATGGTTTCTCAATAAAATAAACAGTGAAGGCTTGTTGCGCTCAAAACATTAAACTGCTTGTTTCCGGACTGCACAGAGAAGCAATAGTCTTCCCACAGTTAAAACCTAAAATACTACTCGGTAATACTCATTATAAAACGTATTCATTTGATAAAAATTTTCGCTTCTTGGCATTGCCACATTCGTCACGTGAAATAACTTTGCGTATCACTTGATGAGAAGCCCATACCACAGTTTTTCAGTGTATGTTTGCGATCAACGTTTTCGTTTATATGTAGCGGAAGTTGTTTGAGCTGTGCAAATAAATAAATGCAATTTTATGGTCACAAAACCACTTCATAGCTGACGACAATGGGCAAAAGGGTCATTTCAACTGAGCTGAACTACCTCTAACAGCCAGCATAGGCGTAGGAGAAAAATATACTGGACATTTTAGCGTTTTGCCCGAAAAGTATTTTCATGCCCCAAAAATATATTTTCACAAGATTTACAATTTTACTTGTCTAAGTAGCAAGACAAATCGAATGCAATTTTCTTGTCATCATACAGGAAAAGAGTTGAATTGAGCAAAAACGTTTTTTTCTAAAGATTACAAGTTCAAAACAAATTTTTTTTCTATGTTTGAAATGATTTTTGAGCAAAAATAGCTGAGGGGCTCTAGCTCTCCCCCGCCTCCTCCGCATGTGGAAGCTGCGGGCATAACAATGGGATTCATTTCAAAGAAGTGACACATTGTCCAACAACTTTGTAAACTAATTGAAAGGATTTGAAGTCTCTAGGAATGAAAAAATCCGAAATTCCAATTAATCTTATTTTGGGGTTGTTTGTAACATGCTTTTTCCTGCTATCGAGGGTTGACTTTAAAAAATATACGTACCACTTTTTGAGAAAAATAGAACGTATTTGCTTTACAAAAGCTTTTTTCAAACGCAGTAACTTTCTTACGAAAGTTGAGTTAAGAAATGAGCACTTCTCCCCAGTTGTATCGGCCTGAGGATAATAATTTGCTTTAAAACAAAAAATATGTAAAGCATTGCAAGAATTAACGTTTACGGTCTCTCGAAAATTTTTGCAAATTATCTGCGCAGTGCTCTTTTAGTGTTTTGGCATCTTTTCAAAAAACATTTTTTGCCGACCGAGACAAACTTGAATTGCAACAGCTTTTTTTGCAAAATCGTTTAAGTTTGCTAAATTGTCAAATTGTCTGCTCTTTGAAAAATATTGCTACAGTAGAATTTGCCTAACTCGTCACCTCAAGGGATTAGAAAAAAGTGACCAATTAGGCGAAGTGACGAATTATGCAAACAGGTGAAAACTCTATCATAGAAGCTCGTGTACTTTATCATAGTAACTCGTATACATACATAGTGCTCTTATTTGCAGTAAAATACAAGTTTATGACGTTATGGTTGAATACAACAATTAATTCCTCTGCTCCGTCTGGACTCCTCCATTTAATCAAGCACCTTTTAAATTTTTAATAAACTTTTCCGCGTTCTCTCAATGGGGAGTCAGGTCGCGCTTCGCACCTCGTGTATAAATTCGATAAACAAATTGCGAAGTGCAACAATTCTCAGATGAAGATCCTTAATTTGTTTGAATTCCCACACGTACTAACTGATTTGACAACAAAAGCGAAACTGCCGTCACCAAAATTACCAAAAAAAGCGAAACTGCAAGTGACGAATTAGACGAACAAAACGCTTCTCAGGGATAGAAAGAGGTGACGAATTGAGCAAATTGACCAATTAGACGAACAGAAATGTACACAAAAGATAGGGATTCTGCCGGGACCGACGAAAAAGTGACGAATTAAGCGAATTGATGAATTAAACGATGACGAATTAAACGAGCTCTGCTGTACTTTTGAGAAAGACCTTTTACCCATTTCATTCACAAATTTCATGAGCAATCTCAAGTGTGCCCTCATCATCGAGCTGCTCTGGACTCGGTCTCGTCGCCATGAGGGACTTTGGTGTGGTTAACCCCCCAAACAAAAACTTCCAGCGCCCAAATTGAAATATGAAGTACTATAAATTAGTGGAGTTTTTGTCAATTTTCGGAATTTCAAGCCCCGCTGCACAAACGTAAAGCCCCTCTATTGAAGACTTTCTGGAGCGTTCATTGAAACATTTATGAGAGTATTCAGAGTTACACCAAACAGCCAGTTTCGTTGCTTGGTTTTAACACGGCACAGAGTTGAAAATCTTTGCTCTGGCCAGGTTGTGGCAAGTGGAATGAACAGCAAATTGCAGCAATGTTGGTTGTCTCGTCGACCATACTAGCCCAGTATGGGCTCTGCTTGACATCAGAAACAATGCGATTACTCAAATGTTCCGAGATCAGCAAAATAAACTCAGTTACTGGCACAGAACGTTTATGGTGGAGGTTGCAAAGCCGATCATTATGGCCAATGCGGTTCATCAAGGTTTGCAAGCAAGCTATTTTTCGATTCGCCATCTCTTCTTACAAAACCCAATGAGATGTACACGCTCAGCTACCGTGTTAACTTGATCTGAAATGCGATGCTGATGAATAGCGTGAAATAGTGAAATGCGTTGTTTTTTTCAGGCTATTGGCTTTTTGGAGTTAATTAGAGCTGAGATGATTATCCAGGCGGTATGGGCATGGAGGCCTGACAGGCTCCGAAGTGTAAATATTACTGTTCTTTCCTCGGCTGGTGGTAACTGCTGGATGCTTTGAGAATAGCAAACACACCATTCAGCATGAAGAGTAACACATTCATTTGTGGGGATTCATCAAAATCTTTCAGCATAATCCATGATTGAAAAGTCCGATTGTTAGATGCGTATGACTGACTGTTAGCTGAAACTGACGATACGTTTGAGATTCTAACAGTTAAATGCTGTGCTTCCTGCACAACAGAATCAAAAGAATTTTTGCAGTCACGGCTGCTGGTGTTGGCACTTTCTGGCTGGCTAACAGCAAGAAAATTTTGTTTAGGCTCACTACAAAAATACTGCTTTATTCTTGGATGGTAGTTTTATGTTTTTGCTGTGATATTATCTTCTGAAATTACCCCCACGAGAAAGTGAATATATAAAATCTGGAAAAGGCTTGTCTTGCTGAAAACGTTTGACACCGTGGAAAAGACTTGGCTTGCTAAAAGCGCCAGACTCAGTGGCATTCAAAGCGTGACGTAACGTCAGGCTTTGTTAAGGTCTTTAAGGGACCTGATTCAGGTCCATAGAATTGAAAATCGGGTCCCTAGAATCAGAAAATTATCAGCGGGTCCCTAGAAGTAGAGAAAATCAGGTCCTTAGAATCAAAGAAATCGGGTCCGTACAGGTCCATATTGGGTACCTAATATTCTCCTTAAAAAAACCTGCGTAATGTAATTGTTTATCTCGTAATTGCTGTCAAATTATTAATCATTGCATTGCATGGGATTTCAGAGATGATTATGATGAATAGGTGAGGTTGCTTTCTGCACTGCACTTATTTGGTGTGAGGCAAATCAGTTTTGGACATTAATTGAAGCAGCAATTCAACTCAGCTAAAACTTTTCGTGGTTGTCCAGAGTTAATGTGGAAGTACCAATTTTATGGGTCCACACAGGAAATTTATGGGTCCGTTTTGAACTCATGAAACGCCTTAAAAAACTTGCGTGCAACTCATCTTTTTATTGACCGGTCAGGTGTACCCCATGCCCCAGGCATGGGGCACACTCGAGAGAAAAAGTTCCCTTTTTAAATTGATTGCAAAATTTTTTCTGAAGGGCGTTGTTTTTGTGTTTTGGCATGATCTAGTGTATATAGAGTTGCATTATTGTGTGACAAAATTTGAGCTTGTTTGGACTTGAAATAAAGTAGCAGTGGTTGAAAATGCAAAAAAGTGTCGACTGTAGCCCACCTTCCTCTAAAGTAAAAAAGGATAGGACCAAGCGTAGAACCTTAGAACCCCGCAGGTAACGTATCTTGTATTTGGTTTAATACTATTAGCATACACAAATTGTTGTCTTTGGGAAAGATAACTTTCAAAGAATTTGTTGGTAGTTCTTCTTAATCCATATTGGCTTAGCTTTCCTAGTAATATTTGGTGGTCAACAGTATCAAAGGCTTCCTTAAGATCTAGAAATATAGCACATGTAAATAGTTTCTTAGAATTTTGCTCAAGGATATGATCTTGGAGTTTTAGTAGTGCTAGAGACGTTGAAAGTCCTTGGCGAAAACCACACTGTTGTGGACAGAGAAGGCAATTTTGCGTTAAGAACGATAGTAAATTAGTAGAGACAAGTTTCTCTAATATCTTTGAAAAGTGAGACAGCAGGTATACAGTTACTTGGTTGCGTTATGTCTCCAGATTTATAGACAGGTATTACTTTTGCGAGCTTTAATTTTATTGGAAAAACCTATCGGTAATGCAGAGGTTGTACAAGTCAGCTAAGTAGGGTACAATTGCATATTTGCTAATTTTTAAGGACGAAATGGGCTGATGGTACGTATCATTAGATTTTGAATCATTAGATTAATTTGCAAAACAACGTCTTCTGGTAAAACTGGATTAAGAAAGAAGGAATGTATGACAGAAGAGCCTGAGGTGTGGGGAACCCGGGCTGTCGGTGGAATAGATGAAGCTAGAATGGGTCCGTTATCAACAAAATAGTCGTTAAGAATATTAGACGTATTTACAATATCTAGTGGATTTGAAGCATTTGTTGATGTCGCTAATGGTGGGATGGTAGTTTTTACTTTTGTCTTATTAATAATCTTATTAACAATTTTCTAAGTCTTCGAAAGATTCCCTTTATTTCTGTGAGATTTTGCTCAAAGTACATGATTTTGCTTTTCTTTTTGATGTGCGTTAACAATTTATTATATTTTTATAGGTTTGCAGATATTCAACATTAAAATGAGATCTAGATCAAATAAAAATGAGTCCACATTAAGATTTTTGTAATATCTTCTCCATATGGGAGCTGTTTGTTTCTGGAAAATTTAATTAATAAGAAACTGGGAATCTGATCACCTATGTCTAAAGGCAAAAGACTAGGATATAAGTAATGAAAATTATCATTAGTATAGATATGATCCAAAAGAGATGGAGTGCAATTATGCATAAATCTAGTAAGCTTATTTGTTAAGCAGTGAACTTCAAGCGATGTGAGGCAATTTAGGTAAGCATGAGTCATGCGATTGTCTGACAACAGGTTAATATTAAAGTCTCCTAGAATTTAAAATATTTGCCTTTGATTATTTATTTTTATGATAATATTTTCTAAATTTCTACTGAACTCATTGACACTGTTGTTAGGATGGAAGTAGATGGTATCTACTATTATAGACTACGGTGAAAATAATTCAACCCACAGATCTTCAACGTTATCGTCATTAAGATTTAAATCCGGCCGTTCTCTAAACATTAACTCGGATTTTGTGTACAACCCCGCACCACTAGCGTTAGTGAGGGAATTTTTATGAATAAAGCTATAGCCTTTGATGTTAACCATGGTATGCTTATCACCAAACAGTTTTGTTTCACTTATGGCAATGATATCTGGAAAAATAGATAAACTGTTTAACCAGTCCGTAATTTTATTTAAATTTTTAACTAGACAACTAGACCACTAATTTTGTTAAGTAAGCATTGCAATTGGGTTAAATTGTAGATTTTACAAGGCTCACAACGCAATACCGTATTTGAAAGATCTAATGTAACTTTGGTAGCCATAGCAATACAGAATAATTTGTAGCGAAGGGTCAAGAAATAGGACACGCCGAGGCGATTCAAACCGGAGTTGTGTATTTTCAACGTTACCACTGCTTGTCTGTCTGTAGCAAACCTACTTGAGAAAAGAGTACATTGGTGATATTAAAAACGAACTTAGTCGCGAGGTGTTCACCAAACTTAGACTAGGTTCGCGCTCAAAAAAGTTAGGGAACTACTGATCTAGCCATTACAGCGTAAGTGGTTGAAGTCCTTTTTCAAATTCATTAGTTTTCAAATAACAAAATCAATCGACTGGAAAAAATGATTTAGTTTCATTTAAGTCACGTGCACTTTATCGAGAAAACAGATTGCAAGCTATCTGTAAGTAATGCTAGTGTCAATGCCCTCAGCACTTACAAAATAAAAAGCATCTTCCTACTTACGTTAGATTTTGCTGTTGATTCTTCCCGCTGCAGATGAATAATTTCAAATTTACTGTAGGATCGGGTGGCAATTAACATCAGATTAAAGCCGAAATATTTTGAGACTACAGTATGTACAGGTTGGAGTCCGACCGTCAGACTCTGATTAAGCCTACTTGAAAAAACTTTTTTTTGTACTTACCGGCAAGGTGTGTGATATCATTGATGAAAACCTTCAGGCTCCACATAATTGTGATTGAACCGTCACACTCGTCACAGCACATGTTTAATCATCACAAATAAATTTCTAGAATGAATGCTATTGTTGCTAAATAGTGTCTGTGGCCTCATTGCATAATAAAAAAGACTTTGAAACTAGATTGCAACTTGACCAAATTTGAGCTTCAAGGCATATAACATGTATATCACCGCCATATTAACGCATTTAGTTTTACTGTAAGACTGTGCAAAAACAAAAATCTACGACGTTCATTTAAGGCTAAGGCTGATGCTGCAGACAAGTGTAAGTTATACACTATTTGTAGCACGCTAGAGATGTCAGAGAGGAAATTTTTGCGATGGTATTAAAATGAAGTTGACATCACCATTAAGTGGGATACATCAAGCTGGTGCGCCAGAAACAGCTGCGAAAAGCGTTACGCCTTGTTTTTACTTTCGGTTAGTGATTACAAGCGCTTAGATACAAGTTTGTATTTCATTATCACGAACTTCCACACGGAGCCTAAACCTAAGGTAAAGGTCAGCCACGATATGACTTCCCCAGCATTTACACTATACACAAGGTTTTATTAGTCATGGACCATTTCGAAAGCCGTGCTGTTTTGATAAGGTTCGACTAAAAGCTGAAGTAGGGTAGGTTCCTTAAGCAGATTCGTTGATTTGCACTGAAGTATTTATTTGGATTACACATCAAAAGCTTGATTAACCTGAAAATTTTCGGTTCAACTTTCGGAATTGGGGGCAATTGCTCCATTGCCCCCGGCTTCGTGCCTGTCTAGTACCATCGTGCGACACGTTGCTATTGGTCTACGAGCACATATATTTTAATTTGCACAGTGGGCCAGGTGCCTGCTTTGATAGAGAATGGTGCAACTGCAGCAAGTCTTTGACAGCACTGCGCCAGTTTTTAGCGTCGAGCACAAGGTTGCAATAGTCGTAAACGCAGTTTCCTGAGTCCTCGGTGTGATCCGACCTGGAACCGAACCCAGTCAACCAACTCGAGAGGCGTATATTTCATCCAGTGCAGCATTCCAGTGTTATGCAAATGTTACGTATAGCCTAGTGTTGATTTCTAAATATTTGAAAGAAACGCTGTTTTTTAATTCGTTGTTTCAAGTTGTTCACTTGTTATAAAAATTTAAACCTTTTACGAAATCGAATGAAACCTCCTTTTTCGTCTCTTTCCAACAGCCAAACAAATGTGTTCTTTGAAGACGGTCCTACAAAGATTTTGAAAATTCTTGTTTGAACGAGTCACTAACAGCAACAGCATAAAAGACGTCTGTGTTTCAAATTTGTGTTTACCTCTTCCTGATAGGAGCGGCTGCAATGCTCGCTGCAAAATGGCTGCTTTATTGAGCAACCATTGGTTACCGCAAATGCACCGAAATTTCAAAGCTTTTCTATCAATGCTGCATTTAGTGATTCTTTGTCTATCTACATACACAAAAGCAATGGTCTTGTAGTGAATACTTGATAAGGAACATTTTTCTAAATTTGCTTGGTTTTGAATCTTAAAAAAATATTATTTGGTGATTGTCAAAAAGTTTGCCTTTTTTAACTGTTTTTTGCAGTTTTAACACGGGTTTTTGTAGTTTCTTTTCAGCACTGAAATATCATTTTCCATCTGATTTCGTCTGTACTTGTTGCATACACCACACCAATGAGGTTCTGGAGTAAGGTGTAAACTGTAATTTTGTGAAAGTAGCAACCAGGTGAACAATGGTTTTCACTCGTGCCGCACATTTTCCAATACACTGAGCTATATTGCAAGTAGGGTGTGCATTTTTGACTTTTCATCATTTTCATGAGCAGAAATGTCGTAAAAGATGTCCACGGGTTAAAATAAGTATTTTGCTTCTCTTAACAGAGAAAAAGACATTTCATTATTTTCTCATCTTGTTGCTGAAGCTCAAATACCTACCTCTTCACCGCAGGCTATTTATCAAAATTAGTTCTACCAATAAGTCAGAAATGATTGTGAATTTAGTTGCTACAGCTGTGAAAAGAGAAAGAGCAGAAAAATTTAGGCCATCGCTGGTTGATAGCATGTTTAGATGAAAGCTGTGATCTCACGCGAACGCAAAGAAGAAAAAAGTTCTTTATTATTCAACTACTAAAAGTGAACCAAGACAGGTTTCAATAGAATTTGTCAATGCCTCTGTGATTAATAGATAACATACATTTGAATCTACTTTTTTGAGAAGCAGAAAAAATATTACCTTGTGTGCTGTTCCACAACTTTTACTGCGCTTGGATATATCTGTTTAAGCTTTTCAAAATTTCAAAATTTTGTTCTGTCACGCTTTTTGTTTTCTAAGTAGAAAAATGTCAAAGAATGAAATTATTTTTTTCTGGCATGATCTCAAAAGGAACTTTTGTTTTGATGCCAACATGCGTTTTGCTTTAACAAACCATTATTATCTTCCGTGATTGTTCAGCTTCCTCTGTTGATATTTGTATATACTAATGTGCAAAATTTTGAATGCTCGTTGCCAATTTTGCTGTGGGACAACAAGTTGACAAAAATTTGGTTTGATCATTTGACTTTACTGCTTCACTATTCAAGCTGCATTTTGCAGTAGTGACGTTCTTATCTTTAGAGAAAGTGATCTTCAATATTTTCCTGCATATATGCAGCGTTTTTAGCGGCTCCTTTAGGATACCCAACCGTTTTTTCAGAGCCAGAAGTATCAGTGTATATCGCTCACCTGTGCACTAAGCCTCTCGCTTATGTACACCACCAAAATCTGTCTTTCTTTGACTTCTCAAAAACGTTTGACAGTTGGAAACTGAATGGTTTTCGAAACTTCATTATGCGGTCACCTTTAAAAGTCCCTAGAAACTACACAGCAATATCTATTCCAAGACGCGTTTCTAAAAAACTACTCATTGTCATCGGGAAAAATCACTTGTTCCGAGGTTTCGCTTAGTTTACTAATTCACGTTTCCTTTTTAACAAGAAGTTATAGGTATCTCGTTAGTGCTAAAATTTAATGCAATTGCTTTACATTCCCTAATTTTGACGTGGATTGAGATGCCTGTTTCCGTGTGTAAAAATGGAAGAGATGTTTCCTCCAACTTGAGTTCCTGCTGGTTTAAAACTGAACCTGAATGCGATCGGTGGCAAGCGAAATACTTTTAATTTATCGTTCTTTCATGTTTGAAAAAATCATTTTTATAACTGCTTATCACTCTCCTTTATGATTTCCTTGCATAGAGAATCATTTTTGGTACTATTCTATGGAATTGTAAATTCGACTTGGTTCACCTTGGTGCTTGCAATTTGTCACAGAAAAATTAAACAGCCTGTGCAAACAATTTCAAAATTCAGTTCACAAAGACGCTGGGAAAAGCCCAAGCTGTCAGGTTTATTTACAGCGTCAAGTGGTTGTGTACACAGATGTGAGACACTAGCTTGTAAAATGCACAAAGTTGAATATAAAACTCGGAAGGTGAAAACAGCTAACAACTGTGAAGGATACGTGCTGATAACGAAGATGATGCGTTACGCCATAGTTTTTACCTTCTTCGTCATTGGTTCAGCGTACCGTACTTTTTATGGGTAAGCGTACAATCTCTACATTAATGATAAAACTTTACATAAGATTTTGCCAGTTAGGTTTGTGTTAGTTATCGTGACTCTCAAAACTGGCCGCGATTGAACTGCTGAGGCGTGTAAAGCCCAGGAAGGCACAACCAAAAAGGATGCATGCGAGATCTACTGATATAATATTAAGGCAACAAAGTAGTGCAATGCGTTCTCCTCAGATGAAAAATAGTGCGGCATGTGAGCTTTGGTGTTAGGACGTATTGTCTGCAAGTTCGGTGAGAATCTCTAGCCTCTTTGTGACGTAGTCAGACTCATCACGTAGCATTCTGAAACACTGGTAAATCTGAACCACTCAAAATCATACATTTGGTTTCCTACCTTTGTTTGCCCAGTGTGGCTTCTCCTAAATCTTGAAATAACAGCTAGTTTATTCCAAATAAAGCACTTGAGCTATAGAAGTAAGTACTCTCGACAAGAGTGTAGGCAGGGAATCGATCAGTACTTTTAAAAAAAATGGAAATCGATTTCATGTAATACTAGGCATCCTCAGTCCAAAAAGCTTATTTAAATAGGATAGGATTAAGGATTAATATCTATTATATCCGTATGTCTTCTGTATTGCAAAGCCAAGTAAGCAAGAAGCAATGGGCTTCGTTTAGTGTTGTCGAGACTTTTCAGTGACAAAGGCACTTGGAAAACTGGTGTTACATTCATGCACGTGAATTTGTTTTGCAACAAGTTTTGCATTACAGTCATCTGAAGTAGACACTTGTTGTTCATTTCAGGGATCAGGTCTTGAGGCTCAGCCTGGCAAACGAAAACCAACTGACAGCTCTGCAACATTTGCAAAAAGCATATGATGTAACTATAATTATTACTTTTGTTGCTTTGGTTTCAGTAAGTATAACTATTATTCCAAATCAAAAGAAGACCCCTTTTAAAAGTTAAAACGGCCCATTGTAAATGTGTGAAATAACCTTTCTAAAATTGAATTTCTGTAGTATTAGGGGTATTTTCTGCTAACATCAGCACATCTATCGCAACTGTGAGTCGCATATGAGAGCGGTATACTCGGTTGAAGTGGCTACCTATTAAACATAAACTTTGTTATGAAATATTGCAGTGGATATTTCATTTCTACAAACCATTTCTTAGCTGGATTTTTGGAAACCATTGAAAAGTTTCAAAGTTCCCGTGGACGTTCACGTTCCGGCCGAACATGTTCAACAAGCTAAAGTGAAATTGAACAGACTTAGGTAAACGAAAGTGATCACTTCTAGAATTGTGATTTACAAAATTTGAAAACTTGAATTTAAACACACAATAGTTTTAAAAATGCCAAATTTCTGTGTTTACAGTGTCTGGTGCTGAATTCTAAATTAGAAGTTTTTAAAATATTTTGAACGACTACAAAAAAGTTGTAATAGAGTGTCAATCATAAGACATATATTTTATTACAGAATTCCATTTACGATTTTTATTGAAGACATCCAAACTCTCATAGACACGGAAAGGAAACGGAGAGAAGCAACAGATAACTTTGCAAACTTCGATTATTTTACCTACCACTCGTTTGAAGAGGTCAGTCAATCGCTGGACGTTTGTGTGTTAACATGCTCAGATCAGTCACAATGCTAATAAGCACTGGCTTGCAGCAGCAGACAGTGATTTTTAACAGCGCTATGTGTAAAATGTTTACACATGGGCGCAGGAGGCGGGTGTACTGGGAGGATTGCATCTCCCAAACTTGTTTACTTTTGGGCAAAAATCAGTCTCAACATTAAAAATTTTTTCTATCGAAATTGTGATCTTATTTTTGCTAGTTTATCTTTTTCTGGTATTAATGCGGTGAACATTAGATTAGATGTATTTTTTCATTACTTAGAGAAATTAGGTTGGAAATTTTCTTGAAAATCTACATTTTTGGCATAAACATATTTTTCAGGCGAAATGATATGTAACCACGTAGATTTTTCCCCAATGCCTTTGCTTTGCATTAAAACCTGAAAACGAGTAAAACACAATTAACAGACATTAAATCAAAGCTCATTTTTGAATTCGTCATGTTAAGCCAAATATTTTTTTAATAAAAGGCCAGAAAACGCTTTGCATAATGGATGAAAATAGAAAAACGTAGTCGATAATTAACATTCCATTCCATACAGAGTCTTTCTGATGAACGCAAAACAAACTGGCATTTCAAGCAAAAGCTTTAAATAAGCAGTTTCCACCTTGACTTTGATGGCAAAATAAATAACTCAGTGTCAGCGAAATAATTTGAAAATGTGCAGCTTCTTTTATGGAACAGGCCTAGATTAAAAAATTTTTCAACAAAATAATGTTAAGCTTCCTTTTTGCTTTTGGGTTGTGCCTTGCCCACTCTGCAAATCAAGCAAAATCAATTTTGAAAAAAGTGATACTTTACTCAGTAAATTAACTCTATCTAGTTAACCGCAGATGCTTACCGACTTAATTTCCAGAGCACTTTCCTGTCTGGCTCTCAACTTTGCAATCTTTGTTACGTTCGTATGACTCAACAATATCTTGTTGCCTGCATCTAATGTAGTAACATGGCTAGCGTAAGGCAAGCCCGAAATAAATTTTGAAGCAAATCAAGCTTCTTGTACAGTCTATTTGCTGACGGTGCAAAACATAATTCATCTTCAGATACAGCAATGGATAGATACAATTGTCAGCGATCATCCCAGCTTGCTCACAAAGCATTTCGTAGGAACGTCCTTAGAAGACAGACACTTTCATGCCATTAAGGTAAGATTGCAGATAAGACAGCTCGTTATTTTCCACTTCAAATGTTTTATCTTTTCTTACCATAAGAAGCTTTCTTTGATGCCTTAATGAGCTGAGAAGTGCCCACTCTTGGAAAAGCAACATTTTGAACATTTTAAAGAAAATGTAACATAACTTAGTACAGAATCAGTGTAATCTCTTAGATATGCTGAATATACGAAAGTGTCACATGCTTTAAAACACTACAGTACTCGTCTTGAATCTTGCCATGCTTATGGAATGTGTAGTGTACTGAAGATGGAAGATTAAAAGAAATTCATTTGCTTAAAGCTGAAAGTAGTCAACACGAAAGTCTTTTTTATGTTTCATAGATTAGCACTGGAGATGGCCGTCGACAGTTTGTTTTAAACTGCGGAATTCATGCTCGTGAATGGATCACTCCTGCTACTTGCATGTATGCTATACAGAGGGTAGGAAAACGTTCTCAAACCGCGCTGCAATGTTTTCGATTTATCATGTTTTTTTTATGCTTCTGCGATGGAACCAAGTCATGCTTTTTCCAGCTCTACTTTTTTGCACGCATTTTTTGTGCTTTGTTTATCGTGCGGCGACTTTGATGAGAATATTATGAAACAGTTGTATTTTTCACACCGCAAAATAAATTTATTTTTATTTTTTAACATCGTAAAAAATGTAGACAAAAATCTGCAAGTATTACTCCAGAAAAAACTGCAACATAACTCTTTTTTTACTGAAACGCTTTACAAGCTGTGGCAGGTTGACGTTTTCCACGTTAGGTGTAGAAACGTACCCTTCAAAATGGTACAATCATAACATATGAAAAAACAAGACATTAGTTGGAAAACTGTGTTTAATTACAATAAATTATTGGTTTTGATGGTTTGATGGGGTTCATTTATTCCTTACATTTGCTTTTTTATGCTATAGCTTACTGCAAATCAGTTTGGTTTGTTGTCACCACATCTATCGTATTTATTCTTCAAAGACTTTTTATGAATCGTCGAAAATACTCAATACCATATCTGCAAGAGCACCTTTAACCGACTTTAGTGGAGATGAAACTTAACTTAGAATTCTTTTATTTAAGAAATTTGTTATTGCAATTAGACAGAGCGTAAGATATTGCGTAAATTTTGGTGAATAAATTGATGAAACATCGTTAGAAACTCTAACTGGAAAATACGCATGTTGTGCTGATCCTAAAGACGACTCCTTATTTGGAATGCTTTTTTAGCAGTTCTTCTGCGATTTTTTCCTATACTTTAATTTTCTTCATTTTTTATATACAACAATGGTAGAGACAATTTCTCAATCTCATACCACAGATTTGGTTATGCCTTACAGCTTGCAAACGGATACAACGAAAACCAGAGGATCACACATTTGCTCGACAATATAGACTTCGTTTTCATTCCTAGTTCCAATCCGGATGGTTATGCTTTTACGTGGTCCGAAGTACGTTTACTTTTTATAACTAACATTTGAAACTTTTGTAAAATACATTTTTCAGGAGCGAGCTAAAGTTTTAAACGCTAAAATGTGGCCCTTGCTTGGGTAAATCCATATTAACACACTACTAAAACTCAAAGATCATATCCTTGAGCAAAATTCTAAAAAACTATTTACGTATGCTATATTTCTGGACCTCAAGAAAGCCTTTGATACTGTTGACCACCAAATATTACTAGGGAAGCTAAGCCAATACAGACTAAGAGGAAGTACTAAAAAATTCTTTGAAAGTTACCTTTCCAAAAGAAAACAATTTGTGTATGCCAATCATATTAAATCAAATACAAAATACGTTACCTGCGGTGTCCCCCAAGGTTCTACGCTTGGCCCTATCCTTTTTTTA
>Ga0210059_1004961_pt1 | contig 21417 bp, 14 predicted proteins | sample Ectturendosymbi2_FD_188042 | JGI IMG/M metagenome (GOLD analysis project Ga0210059, IMG submission 188042) | Ecteinascidia turbinata endosymbiont from Florida, USA - Sample 2 (SPAdes) (version 2) | ecosystem: Host-associated > Tunicates > Ascidians > Unclassified | place: Key West, Florida...
CGCCCTTCCGAAAACTCACAAGAAAGATGTACCCTTACGTCCAATTCTGTCGATGACCGGATCGGCCCAGCATGAGCTGGCTAAGTGGCTTACCTGTCTTCTCCAACCAGTCCTTCAAAACCTATCCGCCAACTGCGTGTCTGATTCATTCACCTTTGTAGAAGAAGTCAGAAACTTTACCTTCTCCCCCTCATCTGTTTTCCTCTATTCCTTTGACATTTCAAGCCTCTTCACCAACGTTCCGCTTCATTTGCTGAAACCATACAAATCTGCGTCGACGCCCTGTACAACAACAACGTCTTACCGAAGCTATCTTTTCCACGCGACATCTTCGTCGAATTAATGCAGCTGGCCACTTCCTCAGTGGAATTCAGCTTCAACAACAGTATGCATCGACAAATTAATGGCGTCGCCATGGGTTCACCGCTAGGCCCGGCATTAGCAAACATCTTCGTCGGCCACCAAGAACAGAAACTCTTCAACGTCGTCAATAGACCGTTGGCGTACTTCCGGTACGTTGATGACACGTTCGCCGTATTCAACAATGAAGATGATTGCAATGCGTTTCTTTCCCACATCAACTCCCTTCACCCCTCTACGCTTCACCCATGAAAAGGCATCCAATTACTCCCTCCCCTTCTTAGATGTGTTGGTTGAAAGACGTGACTCCAAATTTTCAACATCAGTCTACAGGAAACCTACCTTCACTGGCCAGTATCTATGCTGGAATTCCTTCAGCCCCAACAAACGGAAAATCAATTTAATCGGTACTTTGGTACACATGGCTTTCATGATCTGTTCAAAAGGCAAGCTCGACCCCTGAGCTTGACAACATCCTTTCAATCCTATTGGAAAATGGCTATCCGGAAAATCTGATAAAGTCCACTATCAAACGAAAACTTCAACAACTTAACTTGAACCCGGTGAAAAATGCCCAGTCTACTTACACATTCCAATAATCGGAAACGTTTCGATGAAGTACGAAAAGCAGATCACGTCTGCCGTGAAACGCTGCTTTATTTCCGTTGAACCACGTATTGTTTTTAAGACCAGACAGCTCTTACCAGCAACAAAGAAGAAAGACGTGCTACTTTCCCATCATCAAAGAAAGACGTGCTACTTTCCCATCATCAAAACAACGTAATCTACCAATTTTTGTGCCACTGTGACAGTCGGTACGTTGTTCGCACGTCTCAGCACTTAGAAGAGCGAATCAAACAACACATCCCGAAATCGATTACCAATCCTCCTACTCCACACATCCGTCAAAGCCTTCCCCGCCCTGGTAAGGCCACCAGCCCCGACAACTTCACGAATCCGCCATCAGTCAACATCTTCTTGAAAACGCCCAATGTGCCTTACATTACATTATTACAATAAGGACAAATTCTCTGTCCTCGCTCGAGCTCGCACTTCATTTCATCTCTCCGCCCTGGAAGCGACTTTCATCAAATCTCTGAATCCTCTTCCCTGCAAACAAAAAGATTTCGTTTACTCCTTGAAGATCTCCTAAACCTCTTGAAAATTCCATTGGTTGACCGCTCCAATGTTTCGACGAGGTCCAAATTACATCTTCAACCAACGACAACTCGCCTTTCTTATCTCCTAAGCCCTTTCTTATTGGCCACTGCTTTAACCGATGAGATCTCTTCTTTTCTGTATATAAACCAGCTCGGTAGTATCTCCACTCCATTCTGACGATGTCCCTTGAAGAGTGTCAGACGAAAAGCTTTGGGATGAATCTCCTACTTCACGGCATCTTCACATTTGTTGCATTTTTCTTTTGATTAACGAACAAACCATCCAAACGTACAATTAACGTTGCAATTTGCTAAGTGACATCACTCACAAACATCTCGCCAAAAGCTGTTACTGAAACACATTCGCTGCCAAGTGCCAGCGTTGCCGGATGCTGGTTAAAAATACAGCCCAATGTCCTCATAAAACAAGCCCAACAGTAGCCCAACTAACTCTAAACTAGACCAAATCAACAACCCGAAATTTGGGATGAAACTAGCAGTTTGCAGTAGAAGTAACAACCATTATCTTAATGCAGTTGCAGTCCTTGGGCAACACAAAACTAATCTTTCTTACAAAACAACCTCAAACCATACAAAATAACAACAGCTAGTACCGTAGCAACAATAGTCAAAAACAGATTGCAACAACAATCAAACTGTCATAACTCTCGTATAATACCACACATTGCAGTGCAGTCGAAATGCTGTAAAATGCTAACAGCAAACCCAGGTGGATACTACAGTATACCAAACATGTGCTTTGGGGAATAAAGAGAAAGCTTCCTGTTTTCTTTACCTTTTGCAATTTGAAAATGCAACTTCGATTCGTCAAACAAAGATATAATGTTTTATCTGATATACTGCCTATAGTAATTATTTCAGACGTGTAAGCTTGCATCATTTACTCTCGGTGGCAAGCAATATGTTTCGTAGAGTAAATCTGCAAATTTAACGCTATCATATAGGGCTAGGCTATTACGACCCTGGTATAGGCTAGGCAGCATCAAACAGACTATGCGCATAGATGAAAATGGAGCCACATTTTTTAATGAGTTTAGCAGTTGTAGAATGATTATTTAAAATTTAAGTCAGTGTAATGTGCTCTTATTTCACATCAGCAGTTTTTAGAATAAGTTTTTTTGTCTGTAACTGATTTTTGTATCCAACCTTTGAACTTGAGATCCTTTTCTCATTTTCGCAATAGGCGTATAGCTTGTTTATTGGGCCCATTTACTTTACAAAGCTTTACATCAGTGGTTATTAACTGGGCGACGCGCACCCCCACGGAGGCGTCAGTAAATCTCCAGGAGACGCAAGCCCTAATGTGCCCTACAATATGGAAAGTTTGATCAATAAAATTTACCAATAAATACATTAGTTTTTACAACTTATTCAAGGTCGGGAGGCTTGAAACAAAGGACAAAGGGAGGCGTGGTAGAAAAAAGATTAAGCACCACTGCTTTACATCAAATCCTTCATCAAACTCTGATACACTGCTGTTTAAACACATCAACAGTCTCACGCACTCCCTTCTGCAGCAAAAGCACAGGCTACACCAGCGGTTATCAACTGCGGGTGCTCGTACCCCCAGGGGGGTCTTCTTGAGGTGCGAACTTCTCTGATAATACAAAAAACAATGCATCAAATTATGCAAGGGGTGCAAAAATGATTTTTCCTTCCGGAAAGGGTGTGGGCTTCAAAAGAGAACCGCTGCGCTGTATTTTCGTAATACCGTGCAGTCTCTCTGCTCAAACGAACATAGGAGAGTGATGCTGTGGCTGTTTTTCCTGTGGCTGCCAATTCACTATTGTGACTATGTCTTGGATGCGTGAAAGCTTTACTCGTAATGTCGATTACCAACCACAGTAATAATCTGCATGATGTGGCCACAGGAAACCACGTCCTTGTCCACAAAGTCAGAATGAGTTCACATCAAAACTGTTGCCCGTGCGATCACACACACACACCATCGCGTGATCTCGAGGCTTCATCTAGTCTAGTAGTTCTTACATCAAGAGAATAGAAAAGAACTAAAAAACGGCGATCACATTGCTTCAGGTCAAACACAAAATCGACAAAAAGCAGACTCTTTGTTAGAAAAATATTCAGCAAAAAACAGGCCAAAAACACGCATGCGTTTTGATGAAACTAGTCCAAAAACCGCAACCTGCGACAGCAAAAAATTTCCCGCAACGCAACGAAAAAACCAGCCCCGTTGTGCTGGAAAACCACCCAACTGGCAGCATGGGTGGCGGAACCTTTTTCAAGGTGGGGGGCACAAAAGTGCACGTCAAAAAACTAAAATGTTGTGGTTTCAATCGGCAACTATGACGTCACAAGTATTGAGATGTGACGTCATTACCTATACACCAAGATGAAGGTCTAAATTACACTGTTTTAGACAAAACCACACCACTATGAAAACGCATCGGTGAACCACCTGAAATTCAAATAGGCTGTTACAGGGGCGACCCAGGTCATCAGCGTCATTCGGGCTCGTCATACGATTTATTCTGACTGAATGAAACCGTTCGACGCTTGCGTCACTGAAATTTCCATTTTCTGTCATTCAGGCTGGCATTATCGTTGCTTTATGACGTTAGTAACGTAATAATAAATGAGACGTTCTCATGATAACCTCACCATTGTTAAGAAACGTATGTCGCAGAGCAATGATAACGCCAATCAGTACTCTGTTTACTAGGCTCATTCGTATTAGCCCGAGTTGCTAGACAATTTATCGTTCGTTTGAAATTACTCTCGAAAATAGGAAATATCAATTGGATTGGACTTCGTATCCAATGTTCTATACAAATCTATTGCTTCAAAAAACATACAGTCCGATTTCAATTATATTTTAAAAAATACTTAATTGCAGAGGGCAGCTCTGGCTCTGATAGATGAGCCCGAGTAAAGCGCGAGCGAACGTCGATGGAACGCCTGCTACGAACGATATCGTTTTATTCAGGTCACCTGCAACATGAACGTGAAAGGCCAGACATGGAACGAAAATACATGAACAGTGACAAGGTCCAAAGAAAAAAGCTCGAATTAACAACTTAGTGAAGTGGGACCCTGGGTGTTGTCACAAATATACAAAGCAAGCAAACTCCAGTTTTCTGACATGAATCGTAATCGAAGACTGTGGCTCAACCTGAGGAGCCCGTGTGCCGTAGTCGCCACTGGGCTGTTAGAAACACCAAAAGCACAGCTAAAACAGACAAAACTGACACAGCATTGATACCTGTCTTAAACACATTCAAAATCACAACTTCTGCACATCTTGAACACTGAAGTAACATGACTGCATACTCATTCTACAAGATAAAATGCAAGAAAAGTCAAAGCAGATGCAGCAACTAACGAGCTGTCTGCTGTAAGGATACCAATTGTGTTACCAATGCAGAAATAAAATATAGCTGTTTAGTGTTGCCAATGGAAAAACAAAAACACTATTGAAATTGATCTGTCAAATATTTCATTTTGCGTAGAAGATTCAGCAAAATTTAAGTTTTTAGAATGGTGTTAAAGCGCTTGAAATTACACCATTAATGGTGTGGCACGAACTTTTTCCTACACACAAGCATGAGAGTCGGAAGGGGGCAAGGCAGGAATTTGAAAAGTTATCGAAAAAGGCTGTTATCTTAGTTTCGAAAAAGGCTGTTATCTTAGTTTCGAGTAGTAAACAGCAAATTGCACCACTTTCGGCCCCGTTGAAAAAAACTCTTGGAAAAATCCACTAGTGCCCCCCCCTGGTAAAAATCCTTCCGACGCCCATGCACAAAAGCAGGTAAAATTGCACCATTTTCGTAAAAAATTGTGTCGTAGGCCTATTACACCATCTGGCAACACTGTTAAACAACACCAATGCGGTAATCAAGCCATAGCAGAATGACAAACTGTGCATGGTGTATTCCGCCAAACAATACGAAATTCTGCCAAATTACAAGCAACATCTTACAAATAATATTGACAAAATACTGCCAAAATTCTGCAACATTTTTTTCGTTAATCGATTTATGTCAACACTGGACCCAAAACTGATTGTGTTACTTAAACTTATTTCTGCCAAAATTCGAATTCAAACGTGGGGGATCCAGTCCCCCCAAAAAATAAAATTGGGTGAGCCTCTAGGCCCATGCGGTCCCCCGATTCCGCCACCTATGACTGGCAGCACTTGGCAAGTGCCAACGTGCTGTTTGAAAACCGGAAATAGAAGCTCCTTCCACTTGATTGGTCGTAACGATGGTGTGTCAATTCATTGGTGCTCTACGTTTTTGTTCTGAGACAAAAGTTCTCTTTATTGAGAACGCCAAGAGAAAATCGCCAAGACCCGTTAGAGCAAAGAAATCATGCATCAAAGACCGCCGCCATTCATAAGCGCCACAAAACTTCAGGCGTTGAAACGATGGTAACTTAGGAATATAAGCTATATAATAATGATGATTTATTGCAGACACATGGTCACATAGGGAAGTGCATTATGGAACATTTAGAGGTTCCGGAATAGTATTTTGAATCCAGAATATCGAATCCTATTCCGGAACGACTACGGACTTGTGAAGCGCTATGCAATCGATGTACACCACTTCAGGGACAGCAGGAGTCGATCTGTTTGCTTTGCGCCACGTTGTTTGCGAATTCACGAACCACTGAAGCTACATCGACACTTTAGACATTATATGAAATTTTTTACGGCGCATTTTTGAGGTGTTGAAGATGTATGTCCGACGTCATTTGTGACGTCAGACCGGGAAAATTAAATTTTGGCGTATCGCCAAAATAAGGTTGTAGAAAAATACAAAAATGTAACATTTTTTGGGGGTGTCCAGGGGGAATGGATCGATCTTTGGGGGTGGTTTGGTCATTTATCGCTTTACAACGTCCATATCTCCGGTTTCAAACACAAAAAAATCTCAAAAGTGGAGAACATGTTGACATCCACGTCCTACAACTTCCTACCAACTTTCATGCATAAAGTTTGAGAAAAAAAAAGTTATGGCAATTCAAGTCTAAAGAGTGGAAGAAAACTTGATAAAAAAAACGTAAAAACATTTGATACGGCCTGCGTCAGAATTTCGTTACCCAATTTAGAGTTCAAAATCAAGCCAAAACGAAGCTCCATGATAACCAGATTCTTAATCCCAAATTACAAGAGCGAAGTAATTGCTTTGCAAGTTCGATCCGTTTGTTAGTTCGGTTTGATTCACGTACCTTTGCACTTGCCCTTTCCGCTCGGATCTCCATTGCACAAATTTCGGCTCAACTACGTGTGGTACTGATATAGCACTACACTGTTTAACTTCTACCACAGTTGCATACTCATTATGGCCGTCTTTTTGATATTCATATAATTATTCTGCTAAAACAGTGGTTCTTAACCGGTGGGAACTTCTTTAAGTTACACAATTTCTTGGAAATTAAATCTGATTAGTTAGTCACAAAATTAATTTTTTTAAACCAACACCTACGTGTCAATTAGTGCATGTTTTTAATTACTACGTTTGTCGTGATGAACAATATTATGACTTCAAAGAGTCATAATCGAATAACGACCGTTGTCGTTAAAGGCAGCCACCGTCGCTAACCATAGGCAGTTAGGTTAACCTGTGGGAGAAATGATGTGTACGAAAGCTGTATTCATTTCATTAAGGTCAAAAATAACTTACATTTCGGTAAAGATGCTGCTGCAACAAGTTAGGTTAACAAGGAACTGAAGCAAAAATGACTACGAACGTACAATGTTTCACGGGGTGCATTACAAGCAAATTTTCCCATCGTTAAGGCACCCTATGTGGTTGCATTCGAATTGCTGAAGCGAAAAAGTCCATATTATTGAAAAAACACTTTGAAACCATGCCTCGTGGGTTGTACGAAAAATAGATCTTTAATTTAAAACCAAATCACGCAACTGGAAATGGAGAATTACTTACGCTGCACTTTCTTAATCAACGCATCGAGATGCTAACGAAGAGAAAGGAACAAAGGAATTATAAAAAATGATATTCAAACGGTCACTTTTCTTTTGCTGGTGCGACATGATACAATTGAGGAATAATTTTCTGAGTGAAAACCACGAGAGAAATTCTTTAAATTGTTGTTTGCTGTGCGAAGCTTATACTCCACAGAGTTGTTAGCTAAATATGTTAGGAGGAATCAAACTTGGTGATTGGCCTGAGTGGGAAACAAGACCGAAAAGGTTAAGAACCGCTGTGCTAGAGCATCTTTATGAAAAGGTCGTGCCACGGTTGACTGAGTACAATGACGTCAGAGCACCACTGCCCACAGGAGTTCCCGTCGCCTACGTTTTTCACTGGGCCCCGATAGGTGGGTAAGGGTCGGCCCTGGGCTCCATCAGCAACATGAACATTTTCCAAGGGTTCCGCTGCAGCAAAAAGGTCGGAAAACACTGGTGTATCTCATTGTGTTGTTGTATCTGTTTACGACTTCATGTGAAAGCTTTCATGGATCAGCACATCTGTAATCGTGTTAAGTAACTTTCCTGATCTCATTGCTCAGTCAGTTGCTTTTTTTCTTTTAGATAATGAGCAGTGGATAAGAATTTTTTTAAGTGAAATAAAATCGATCAACACAGATACGATTGATTGGAAATTTTTGTGATGTTTATTCATTTCTATAAACGATTGCAGGAAATCACGTACTTTTGCAGTGTTTATAAAATCTTTACCAAGATATACGATGGCCTAAGAATATCTTTCGTTTTTACACACACTTGCTTTACGGCTGGAAAAACTGTAATTACCAGGCCCATAACCAACATGGCGCAGGGGGGAAGCCCCCTCTAGAAAAATATTCGCCCTCCCTGGAAAAATGGGTTGGATATATTTTGAAACTATTGGACATAATTTAAAAAAACTGTCCCCTCTCAAAAAACTCTTTGCCCCCGCCTGGTTATCCCAAACTGGTTACAGGTCCTGTAATTTCCAAACAGGCACAATACGTTGCATGTGGAGGATGGAGAAAATATATCAACAAAACATGTATTGCATCTCAGAGACATGAACAATTTGCTCGTCCTTCACGTGATACCACAAAAAAACACAGGGTCGTGTGTGTTCGCAAATGTGCAGTTGACATTTGTTAGTTGGCAATTCTCCTGACACCCTCAAATATTACTCCAAATTGGCGGTAAGGTCTTCATCCAGTGTGAGTTCGCATGCGCATATTCAAATACTCGGCCTGGAAAATTGTTTCCACACTTTTGACAGCAAGTTACTGGAGACTGCACTGAGACCAGGGTTGCCACTCTATTGTTACGGAAAAATACTAATTTTCATGATAAAAACACTAGATTACAAAAGCAAAATTACACACAGTGAAAATGTCCAGAAAATACGTTGCGAAGCCAACCACAGACATTGTGCAATTCATTGTAAGCCAGAGACAAAGAAAACGGGATATAGCAACGTTTGTGTTTGTTTGTACAGGTCACTGAAACTTGCAGATGACCGAGTGGCTTCGCAGCAGTTTAACTCAAAACATACTAGCAGTTTAACTCAAAACATGCCTTGTGTAAATTAAGATTTAATTAGGTGGAAGTTTTAGGAAATTACGATTGCACTAAATAAAAATGCCTCAATTAGAGTTACAATTACACAAAATTGTGCAATGAATTACATTTAGCTCACTCTTAAAAAGCACTAGATAACCATTAAAAATATATATGAAATGAAAAAACACTAGATCTAGTGGAAAAAAACATGGGGTGGCACCACTGACTAAGACCATGGGTTTCCTTTCCTCCAAAGGCTCTTCTTCAAAAAGATGTTAGGCGTAAGGTTGTGTAGTGTTGCGTGAAATCAATCTTCCATTAAAGATATTTCCTGAAGGATTAAAACCCGTCTCCATTTCGGAGAATACACTCAGTTCGAAACATATATGGGCATATGCGAATCATGGCTTGAAATGCAACATCCAGTAAGCTGATACCTCGAAAGCCCAAAGAAAATTCAGAACATTTGACAACAGTACGTATTTTATCCAGTATGCCTTCGCATGTGATTGGTCAGGCTGCTGAAGCGGGAAAAGTTTTTTCCACACTCCTGGCAACAATAAGGTTTTTCTCCAGTATGTGTTCGAATGTGCTGTTTCAAGTTGCCGGACTGGGAAAATCTTTTTCCACACTTCTGGCAAGAGTATGGTTTTTCCCCAGTGTGTGTTCGCATGTGCTTAGTCAATTCGCAGGCAGCAGAAAAGCTCTTTCCACACTCCCGACAACAATAGGGTTTTTCTCCAGTGTGTGTTCGCATGTGCGTGGTCAGGTTGCTGGACTGGGAAAATCTTTTTCCACACTCCTGGCAAAAATAAGGTTTTTCCCCAGTGTGTGTTCGCTTGTGTGCATACAGGCTACTGATATCAGAGAAACATTTTCCACACTCCTGGCAACAGTATGGTTTTTCTCCAGTGTGTGTTCGCATGTGCCTGGTCCGGCTGCTGGGATCGGAAAATCCTTTTCCACAAACCTGGCACAAAGGAGTTTTTTCGCCAGTGTATGTTCGCATATGCGTGGTCAGTCTGCTGGATTGGGAAAATCCTTTTCCACAAACCTGGCACAAAGAAGTTTTTTCGCCAGTGTATGTTCGCATGTGCTTGGTTAGATTGTCGACATGAGAGAATCTTTTTCCGAATTCCTGGCAACAGTAAGGCTTTTCTCCAGTATGTATTCTCATGTGCTTGGTCATTTTGCCCGCAGTGGAAAATATTTTTCCACAATCCTGGCAACAATGACTTTTTCCCCCGTGAATTTTCGTGTGTTTAGTAAAATACGAGTTTTGCGTGAAACATTTTCCGAGCAACATTGTTCGTCTGATTTCGGTTTCGTCCAAACGTTCGCTTCCTGTCAATTAAAAATTTTTTTGCACCTATCATATATAAAGCCATAGAAATAAAAATCATAGTTTTTTTAAAGTCTTCGAGCGTCGAGCTTCAAAATATAGGTTAAGCAAAACGAAATTTTTTTGAGGTCAGTGAGTATATTTGCTGTTGTCAGCAATCCCACGATAATATCTTTCGCCAAAGAAGTTATTTTTGTTTCCCAATGATGACATGACATCTTAGCCGTCATGCAACATTCCATATTTCGTGCTTTTGAAAAGAAACGTAAAAACAGCAGTAATTCCTCTTCAATGTTTTGAAATATTAAGAAAGTTGCAAAAAAATCGATTTTTTGAACATATACCTGGAACTCTTGAGCCTTTAGATCCTTTTCATCGTCTTCTGCAATTGCAGTTCTTGCACACGGGCAACTGAAAACGGTTGAAATGTATATTTTGAAATGCACATTGTTCTTTTTATTTTAAGGTGTGATACTACGCATTACAAGTTCTACACATTTATTGCTGCAAGTTTTACTATTTGACGTACGTTTCAAGTTTTGTGTAGTGTTTAATGTTCCTGTTGTGTATCGTTTGATGTTCCAGAACGAATTCCTTTCATTTTTCTGCAGCAAAACAATTTTAAGCAATTTGTAACATACTTGGTTTTCTTTGAGTTTCGTGGATTGGTGTTTGATTATGAAAATATACAAAACACATCTTTTCAAATGTTTAATGAATCAACCAACTCTGCTATGCTTTCATCTTTTGGGCAAATATTTAGGATTTCACATTTCACATATCTGTATTCAAGTAAATAGTTCCCACAAAAGTGCAAGTTAAGTGAATCTACTCTATCTGCAATTTTTGTTAAGAGAAATCTTTTCCACGTCACACTACACATCATCAGTCCTAAAACCTCTAAGCAATGCTTACGGGTGAAACGCTGAAAATCGAAAACACGATTAGAGAAAGCAAATAAACTTAACGTTAAAATGAATCAATGCGAACACAAGCCCCGTAAAGTGAAAAGTGAACATTGCGTCGATGACAAATAATACTAGAACTTGAAAATTAAATGATGCCAATTATGAACAACGCAACATACCCCATTGACGCAGAAACGCCGGTATTACTAAAGCAAAGCGGTGATTAGAATGCAATAAGAGCTCATAAGGTTTGCAGCCTTACTCCTCAGAGAGCGCTTCTAAAATTAAATGTTGTAACGAGAGCTCACAACATTGCTAGATTACCGAGTGGGGAAAAGGTCGGGAAAAGGTCAAAAAAAGTCTCAAAGAACAACGCAAAAGATACAAGAATAATTTCACACAAGGGAGGATCATGCTTTGAATAGTAATTTGTGCGTTACGTTTGTGAAATCATTCATCCTCACAGGTATCCAGAGAGTGAAAGCATAGTTTCTCCACAAAATAAGAATGTAAGCTTCATGCATATGTAGTTATTTCTGATATGATGTCATGGACCATTGAATAGTTCCGCGATAAGACCATTGGGTGCCACGACAATCTTTAACCATGTCACTAGCCATGTCACTAGCAGTTCTGCATATAACAGTAAACACTATTTATAGATTTTTTGTAAACTTGCCTTGACATTTCGTGGCTCAATTCAAAATAGCTTCTAGAATGTTTCCCCGCAGCTGAGGTAATTTCGTTCACAAATGGAACCTGAATACACATCACATCAGATATAACTCAAGAAGATATGGTAATCATTGTGCAAAAAATAACTTGCATTTTGAAATAAACTTTTGCAATGTCAAAAGGAAACACTACACCGTTTTGGCTATTCTTTTATGCTGCTTTAAAACATGCATAACGTAAAAAAATATGTTATGATCGGTTCTAGGACAATTGCCACCCGGAAATCTGCCACCAAGGACAACTTCCACCAAGACAACTGACACGTAGGAACACTGCCACCCGGACAACTACCACCTAGAACAACTGCCACCTGGGCGAACTGCCATCTGGACAATTGACACCCGGACAATAGCCACCTACACCAACTGCCACCTACGACACCTGCCACTTTCGACAACTGCCACCCAGCAATCGCCACCTAGAACGATCGCCTCCCGGGAAGCTGCAGTCTAAAAGCTGATTTACACTGAGCTAAGGCATTTTGGGTGTTTTGGATTTATAGCCATTAAAGCTATTTGAATTCCAAATAGATGTAGTGTATTACAAAAAATCTTCATCCTCTGACCACTCCACTTGGAACCTGTTTGATGAAGAATGTCGTGTCGATATCATTACATCTTCACAAACATTCTAAGTCAGTGCAAAGCTTAATTTTATGTAGGCATTTTCAAATTTTTCACAGAAAGCTTTTTTGTGCTCATTATCGCATTCAATCCACGAACTCATAAAATGCTTTTTCTTCCTTACATTTTACGTTGTGTGCATTATTTTACCTTAGCTTTTGGTTTGTGAGTTCCATGGCAGCAACAGCAACGTTTCATCTCACTTTTCCTGAAGAATGTTGCAGCAATATTATCGTAACAACCAAAGGTTCTCAAGCGCTTTGCAGTGATGCGTCTTTTTCATGACGCAACGCGATACACCAAACTGAATTTAATAGCTTTTTTGATGCGCAAAACGCAATATCTTAGGTGGGCGTTGTCCGGTTGGCACAGGGTGTGGTGCTAAACAAGGAAGTGTGGATCGCACATAAAAAACTAGCGATTTTCAACAACACTTCAAACTAATTTTAATCAGTTTTTACAATCAAAAATGTCTGTGAAACGATGTTTTTTTCAACTGAAATGGAAACTGGTTTCTTACATCTGATATTGATATTTCTTCTCGCTGGATTCCATCGAAACACTTCCAAGTCACAGACATTTCAATTTTGAATTTCTATGTTAAAAAAACAGTTTTCCAAATTTCTGTAACGATTGAAAAAATTATAGATGGCAAAAAGAAATATTGCAACACTCAGACAAAGATCTGATTTGAATAGAACGATCCTGAATTTTTTAAAAACTCAAAGATAAATTGTTACTAAATCCTTCACTTTTCTGTTTTTACTCTTGCACTGCTACGTTTTCAGAACAACTAGTATTGTCTCTCTGGATGCTTGTAAAAAGTGGGGGGTATTGTGGTGCGAAATCCATATAGTAATCGGGTCGATGCAGAAGTGAAGTTTGTAAATACAGATTCCAATCTTGTTTTTTAAAGTGATTTGAAAGCAATATTGATCACGCTTTGGTTTTTCCTTACAGAGGATTTACAAATTAATGTACTAAAATTTGTTATTAATATACTTACAGTACAAATTAATAACTTAAAAGGCTATCTTTAGATCCTAAGCAAGTCTCTGAGTTTTGAACATTAGGTCAATATACAGCTAAGCCAACTCTTCTCCAAAAGTTTGACTGAAATCTTGTTTACTTATGGTAGAAGACAGTGCTTTGCAAAACTCCCAGCCTAAAAATAAGTCTCCACAATAGTTCTGCTTTTGGTCTTCCGCAAATATTTTGCAGAGATTTACCTCAAAATTTAACTTTGCAGCTGTTAAACCCTCAGCAAAAACAATAGACAAGTACTGATTGTACTAAAAACTTTCACATTCCAGTGATCACTCAAGCGGTGTAAGCTTAAAGGGAAGAATATAGATTAAATCCAACATTACCAACTGCAGAAATACAGATTTGTCCCATCCCAACTTAAAACCGTATAGTGCAGTCTTTGTTTTTGGACAAAACTAACCCTACAGTATTGAAAGGGATCAGGATTGTGATCGGGCCTCATTTTGAAGCCTGAAATCACAAACCCGAACCCCACAATTATTTTGAAGCCCGCATTTGGCCCAAAAAACAAATTCACCGAGTGAGTCAAGATATGCGCAACTGCGGGGTATCAAAAAACATAGTGTAGTACTTTTATAGCTGCAGGTACACGGTTTCATCACACACAAAGTAGCAATCACTTTAACCAAAAGATTGGCTTGAACAAGCACAAACTTAACTTGGTAATCAACAATAATACTGCTTTTTGTAATGTTTCCCAAGAAAAAAGAAACTATCAACAAACGATCCATGATTGCGCTGCAGGCATAAAAGAAACTATCTAGAACAGAGTTAAAAACATGAAAAACCGGTTTGTAGGACATCATATCTCAAAACAAGCCGGGAAGCGCGTGATTGATCATTTCGAAGCAACACCGTTGCGTGCTGATTTCCTCACCGCTGCCACCTTCTCAGATGGAGTTTGAGACTAATCCAGGTACAAAAGGACGCAACTGTGTGTGCGAATAGAATTAGCTGAGGAAAAATCACAATCACTCAGTGGCGTACGCAGAAAATTTTCATGGGAAGGGTTTCATTTAGTGGCATATGACAATCATTTGTATTTCGTGTACGCTGTTTGTGACGTCACAATTTGACGTGATATTCATGTTTCAAACAAACGTTTGGGCGAAGCGTTTTGACATAATATGCATTTTCGTCTACACGCACCCCCCTTAATTCATGTGTCATTGCACTGAATATAACTATCAGCGCTCCCGGTCAAGATATCGGAGGAAAATCAACTCTACGACACATCAGTTCATGACTGCAAAAATGTCAGGCTGCCCGTTAAGATATGGGAGAAAAACACTCTCATTACTGCGTCAGAGCAATTTTCAACTGCGAAAGGAGGCTGCGCTGATGTAATGACGAATATCAGCAGTGGAGCATAGAAAGTGTGCGGCTGAACTGTCTGACGCACAACCCGGTTTGCCAGTTCGAATCTTGCTAAACAGCACAAGAATTGAGAATGCATATACAGTACGCGAGAAAACTTTCGATTTTCTGTTATGTATAGAAGTCCAGCAAATTTTTTGCTTTTCTTTTCCTCTGCTGAGACATTATCAAATGCCTGAATGCTTCAATGTTAAAAACTGCTGTTTTTGAGCCCGTGCAACAGTTTTATCATGCTACTGAAACTGGTAATGCAGCCAATGCGCTGGTCTGCCATAGCAGACAAAATTAAGTTGCGGATGAAGTGGACGCTCGCGGAAAAAAAACTTAAACATGTGTAGTGGACAAAAGGACTACAAAAAGTGGTGAGATGGTTTCTGGATGCAGACGATAACCTAGATTCCCACCAACAGCGATAAATTATTACGTTTTGGCCCATTTACCATGTTACTTGAAATTTGCATCTAAGTTTATTCCGTGGTTCAGTATTTGCATTAAGTCAACAAATTAATAAGCAAAACGTATGGGAAAACAATAATCTCCTTTGCGCAGGTAATAAGGTTTTGGTTAAGTATCTAGCTCAAGGGTCTGGTTTTAACCCCACCCAACCCTTTGCGTACGCCCTTGCAATAACTTCACTCACAGAAGTCAACCCGCTGAGCACAACGACTGTGCGTTGCGAAAAACATCGTTACTCTGAATGTTATAAAAAGTTTTGTAAGTTTTATATGCATACCGGAATGTGATCGGAATCATTTTGACAAACTCAATCTAGAACTCGGCCTGAAAAGCCCAGCCCGACATATAACTTCATAAAGCACAAAAATTTACAATCAAACGGTCACTGCAACAATGCTTTGTTTGAATGGAATCGAAACTCGTTTCTTACGTCTCTTATTGATATTTCTTCTCCCTGGGTTCCATCGAAACACTTCCGAGTCGTAGATATCTTCAATTTTAAATTGCTATGTTCAAGGAAAAAGTTATTTTGTTAAACGTCTGCAACGATTGAAAAAACTGTAGAGGACAAAAAAAACGTTGCAACACTCAAGCAAATATGCGATTTGAATAAAGCCAGGATTTTTTAAGGCGTTTTAGAAACCCGATTTGGGTCACTAGAATTTCAAATCGGGTCCTTAAAATCAGAGAAAATTATCATCGGGTCCCTAAAATCTGAGAGAATCGGGTCCTTAGAATCAGAGAAATCGGATCCCTGCAGATCCATACCGGGTTCCTAACATTTTCCTCAAAAAAAAAATTATAAAACGATTATGAATTTAAAAATCCTCAAAGTAATAATTCATTGCTGAAACGTTTCCTTTTATACTGTTGCACTGCTACTTTTTCAGAACAGCTACTTATTGTCTGTACACTTGCGATTGTGAAGATAAACGCAAACTAAAGGCAATAATCAACATTCAAAGCATAACCCTTTCCGGTGTGAAGAAGTGATTGCAAGTCTACCACTTTGCAATGTCACCCATTTGCTTGATCCCATCAGTTAACACACATGTGGCTTTTCATTTACCAATTTTTGTATCTCGCTTCGCAACGTTAGGATTTGAAATCTCTCCCTAAATTACGTCTTTCAAGTCACGACCGCTCTTTTCCTAGGAGGTCAAATATTTCTATCAGAAAAACACTTCAAAGAATTCGCAAATCATATTCATTTAGTGAAAATGATTTAAAATATGAAATAACTTTGGCAAAGAATTTGCTTCGGAAGGCGTCGGAGCTGCCTATATCGCTCGAACAATTTTTACCTTTTATAGCTACTTCAAAAGCTGCGTTTGGTTGTTACTGGTACCTGTAACTCTTCCCCATCACCAGAGCTTCATGCGAGAGAAGTTTTTCAACAAGGAAATTACTGAAAAATTTCCCAGAAATTCCATGACTACTGAAAGATTGGGTAACGTTGATCTACTTTCAGTTGAAAGGATACCAGCTGAAAAAATGGATTTAGATGATTTCGTTGATGTATTTGACAGTCGACATGACAATCGACGAATTAAGTTACACTGAGTTGATAATGACATAAAATTCTAACGTAGCTTGCGCAGGGATCTGTGTGAAAATTATGTTGCTCATTGTCTACTTGTCTGAATCTTTCTTGGTTTAGAGTTAATGCATATGACATGACAGTCATAAATCAACGCAGAGTTGAAAAGTCCGCTTTTGAGAATCAGAGGAAAAGTCAGTGTGAATAATAAAATGAAAGACTTTCTTGGAAATATTCTGCAAAATAAGTTTTACGCCTGCTGTTACATTGCTATCACGTACACGCAGATGCGGCGCTACTATGCCATTTGGAAGAAACTGGTGCCGAAATCTCGCTGCTGTTAACTTCATACTACAGGGAATAGTCCTCACCCTATCCACGCTGTACACTTGTAATAGTAGTTGAATAACAGTGTTGTGGTTACACCACAATCACAAAATATCCATAAGCTACCACGAAAATGGGTTAGTCAGTAGTCACCAAACCGTTTGAAGGTGGTTTATTTTTATGTGCTTTGTAGTAAGAATATTTTGATGTTTGTGATTGCATCTATAGTGTCGTTTAGGTGTCTCTAGTGAATAATAACGCTATTTTATCTTTCATGATATTCACAAGCCTGTGTTGGGTTTGATAGGGTTAATCATAGCAACTTAATCTTCAAAACAATGAAAAATCACCATGCAAGACAGACATTTATGTTCCCCCCTACTTTTTCCCTGACCCTGCAGTGGCCCCCCACTTTCTTCATTCTACAATCGCTATTGTTTTTGAATCAGCGTGTCTCAATTCACAAAGTCTAGAAGGCGCACTGTGACATCGTAAACTTCGATAAAATTTTTTTGCTTGGTTTGATTAATATTTAGTATCTCTCTTGTTTAAGCACAAATCAAAACACTTATTGTAAAGCCCATCAGCTGGATTGTCTGTGGGCGCACAACGAATAAATGTCTTATGTTCTTCCATTGTTTTTGCCAATCACAGCTTGAGGTCTACTCGTGCTTCACTTGATACCATAAAAATCACTGTGTCGTGAGTGTGCTCGCTAATTGGGGTCGCGATCCACTTTTGACCCCTGGTGTATGTGATCGTAAAACTCTGAAATATGGGAGTTCGGGCTGTACGCTGCAAGATCACCCTTAAAAATGCACAACAACCAAGTTACTGCGACAGAGACTGAGAGACACAAAAGTTAATTAATTCAGTCATATATTCACCAGCATCAGCATGCTTTGTGACGTAGAAAGGCTAAGATAATAGAAATATTTTTCGCAATTTGTGTATCTTCCTTTGATTTCTCACCTGCTTTTTTCTGGTCAAATTTGTTTTTTATGTGTCTGAACGGGTTTTTTCAAAAATCTCATTGTCAGCGCTGACTTGACCTCGATGGCGAGTGACGTCATACAAATATCAATGATGGCTTCCGATCTGTCTGGCAACGAAACTCAACACGAAATAATATCTTTTAACTGGTCTTTTACTTACAACCTAACTCAATGTAGTAAAATATCTTGACAATGTAGAAAATGAATTGGCAAGTCCTTAGATCTCATAGCTTCTCGATGCTTTGTTTGAGTAAAAATGAAGCTCATAATGATGATGACGTTATTTCTATTTTGAGCTAATTTTTGTAGCTTAGACGACTTTCCTTGTAGTTGGTTTTATTTCCTACTTTATTTATTCCTTTCAGGTTAAAACCACTGCTGTTGCATTTTTCTTCTGATTAACGAACAAACCATCCAAACGTACAATTAACGTCCCATTTTACTAAGGGACATCACTCACAAACAACTCGCCATAACCTGTTACTGAACCAAATGCTTTGCCACGTGCATCGTGCTGTTTGAAGACTGGAAATGAACGCTCGTTCAGCTTGATTGGTCGCACCTGTGATAAGTCAATTCATTGGTGCTCTAAGTTTGATTCTGAGACAAAACGTTCTCTCTTTATTGTGAGCGCCAAGAGAAAATCGAAAGGCCGTTAGAGTAAAACAAGTCATGCATGAAAGACCGCCTCCACACATGGGCACAATTGAATTATAACATAATATAATAATAACATTGGATTTCAGACACATGTTCCATACATATCATAAGCACAATGAAACAGTGTAGGAGCACAAAAATGGATAGCCAAAACGCATTACAGAGTAGTTGTTTGCACACAGTCACACTGGTAGGAGCAAAACATTTTAGCAGCACCCAACTGTAGCATCATACACTCATCATATTTGATAAAATGCAATGGATCTAGTAGTGCGAGAAAAGTGAGGGCATTCTAGCATCAAATCTTTAAGGTAAACAACTACCCGATAAAAAAGTGAAAGAGAATTCAGACAACGTACACATTGCCACACAGAGACATGAAAACTGTTCCGATCAAGCATGGGCGCAATTTTGTTGTAAAATGAGGGGGGACAGCTTGGTGTGAAATCAATATAGTCATCAGATTGATGCAGGAGTGACGTTTATTTATGCAGATTCCCAATCTTATTTCTAAAGATGTTTTGAGAGCAACACTAATCACGCTTTGTCCTGGTAGATCAGTGGTTTTCAAAATGGTCGATATCAACCCCCAGGGGTCAATTGGACCATCGAAAGGGTTGATAAATAGTCACGAGGTCGAATGGGGGTCACTGAATGACCAGGGGGTCAATGAATAACTGCTGGGGTCTACTGGAGCAATGAAGTCTCCAATTCAAAATTATTATTAATCGTGCAAGGAATGCAAACAGCGTTTTTCAACAAATCAAACAAAATTACGAGGGCTGATCAAATCTCAGAGTTCAAAAGAACATTCGATTCGAATAGTTTTTTATTAAATCATTCAATGGGATGACATTATGAAAGCTGTTCTGTTTGTTACGTCACAAACAATAATGTAGTGCATGTGTGGCAGTTCGGCAGTTGTTAGACTGGTAGTATAGCACAGGCTTGCCAGGTTGACCCTTTTGGGACCAAATTTCAAAAATTTGGGTCCAAATAGCACTTGTTGGCCTCAAAAATTTCGTTTGGCCCTTTGGTTCTTTCTAGGTCCTTTTCCAGGACAGACTTGGCCTCTTGTAAGATTGAGATCTGACCATCCGGAGCCCTGTCTGAGAAACCATATTTTTTCATTTTTTGACTAATTGATTTTCACCAAATTCGTATTTTTTGAAGGTTTTCGACTGCAAAATTTTGTTACGATCCTTTCTGAGTTAATATGAGTTTAGTAAGTTCCTCAGAATGCCTGTTACTTGCTGTAGCTGTACAGGTAGCAGTGATAACTGTTACATTTCCTAACGTGCTGTATTTAGGTGGTGCACGTGTTTGTTGGTTTTGTTCAGATTGTTGTTGATCGCTTTAGCACTTATCGACGTTGGTAAAGTTATCTCAGTTTATGGCTATACATAGAAATTAAGTTGTTCTCTTACCGTCTTTCATCATGTACCTGTTTTGCTGTTGAGCTACAATTGTGATTGAGGAACACTGCCATTCAATAAATGGTTATATATGGGTTGATGGCTTTGTAACTGCTAATAAATTTGAAAAAAATGGTTGGCTCTTTTTTTGGCCCCTTGGCGAAAAGTAGATCTGGCAACCCTGGTACAGCAGCAGGCACTGGTGCCATGCCTAGTGATTTTTCACTAGATCTAGTGATTTTTAGACTAATCTAGTGATTTTACACTGCAATCTAGTGATTTTTCTGCAAAGTATGACTATCGTTTTTTCCCAACTTCAGCCGTTTTTAATCCAAAAACAATTAATTACCTGAATCATTGTTTGAAGATTTGCAGCAAAAAAAGAAGTGTTTCTAATTTGAGTTTCTTATTGATTTCACTTCCGTGCTGTTTGTTGCTGCGATGTTGGTCATGCCGTTTACTTCATTTATTTGCAGGATCACTGCAGTAGAAATAATTGAAAACAAACTAAATGTTAGGTTAATCGGTCCGTAAGTGCCGAGTGGTGTCATTATCAGCTTTTGAAAAAAGCTTGAAGATTGTTGGAATGAGATTTTCCAGGCTTCAGCATCATCTATTTCAACGAACGTGCATATGATGTCCAGTTTTATTGGTGATAATGCAAGTAACCAAATTATTATTAAGGAAAATTGCGATCTTCGAAGCAAAGAATTCAAATCTAGTGAATTTTTTTCAGGTCTAGTGAATTTGTGAATCTAGCGATTTTTGCAGAGAAGCCTGTGGCAGCACTGGCAATAGGCTACGCAGTAGGACGGAGAACAGTCGTTGTAAACCCGAGTAAAAGCCACAGTAAATACTTTTGCAAAGCTAGCGACAGTAAATCAATATGCCTCGTATATTTTATCATGCATTTCAAGTAAAAAGTACTCAAATTTATTTTGACACATCCTTTCTTTGTA
>Ga0210059_1004962_pt1 | contig 21415 bp, 16 predicted proteins | sample Ectturendosymbi2_FD_188042 | JGI IMG/M metagenome (GOLD analysis project Ga0210059, IMG submission 188042) | Ecteinascidia turbinata endosymbiont from Florida, USA - Sample 2 (SPAdes) (version 2) | ecosystem: Host-associated > Tunicates > Ascidians > Unclassified | place: Key West, Florida...
TTTTAAACATCGCAAACTTCCATGCATTCCATGTTTGGGGGAAATGCATATTAAGTTGCAATGATACAACATTTTTCCGTCACTTTTTTTGCTTTTGCAATGCAAATTTTTCCACTCCAGTTACGTCATCAAACCTCCGCAGCCAAGCTCCGCCTTTCACAGGGCACCCTTGAAAGTTGAAAGATGGTGAGCAATGAAAAGGATGTAAGTACAAAACACTAATAGAGCATCAAGTTAAAGAGGATAAAGTTAGTAAAATACTGTATTCAATTATTAACCAAGTTGCCAAAAATGAAACTTTTTCTAAAACAGCAGTAACTTTTTGGTCTATGATGGTATGTTTGTTAGCTGGTCATCTACAACCTACCCTAAACCAAATTATTTATATATATTAATTTGTTTTTCCCAAATTATCTCTCCTATCAGAAAATACTTGCACAGTGTCATTTTTATATCAACTGAAAGGAATTCTCTTTCAATATTGATTAAAGCCAAGATCTTCTTTACAAGTGAAAGTCATGTGATATCTGATATAGCCTGTGATACAATTCGCATTGTCACTAAAATGAAACCAAACAGACAAGACACCCCTGTAGCATGAATGTACTTTACTCAAATCCAACTTTGAACAAGTAAGTTTAAGGTTTCGGTCTTTGTTCAACATACTGTCCATTTTGTTTTGATGATGGTGTTCATAGTGAAATGATAATAATTTTATAAATGATAAAAAAATGTATTTATTATTTTGCAACAGTATGTTGCTGCCATATTTATGCAGGCCTGCAAACTTTAAACGCACCCAGTTTTGAACCCAGGCTTTAGACTAGAGAATCAGTGGATAGCTGCAAGTTGCAGATTAATAATAGTCTAGGAAGAATTGGCCAGCCTACAAAGGAGGGAAGAGAGATAGCGTGTAAAGCCTTCAAAGACGATTGCTGTGCTTTGTCTCTGTCTGGGATCACTCACATTTGTATGCCCCCCTCAGGCAATTTCTATCAAATCCATTCAGCATGTTTGAGTAGCCGCATAATACAAAGAAGCATCTAGTTACCAGAGATGAGCACGGATCAGGACTGAAGCCAATTTTGGCTGGATCAGATCTGGATCGGGCTAATTTTTGTTAAAACAACTCTTAACAATGTTTAAACAACTTCTAAACAAATGGTTTACCTTTGAGCTTTTGGACATGTGCTAACACAGTGGTTCCCAACCAGTGGGCCATAGGCGGTTTTTATGTAGGCCATGGTGCCATTTTGCATTTTGATATGTTCAAATTCACTTAGTGGTGGTGTGAAGCACCTGTCGTGGACCTGAAATATCGCTGCCGACGCTATGTCGTTAAGCTGGTTTTCTGTCAAGCTTTCCATCTATCTGTGTGTTTTGAATTGCCAAACATATTAGGCTAGATTCAGAATGATAATTAGCCCTGATGCATGCATGGAGCAGTATGCAACTCAGATCAATTCTCAGCGATCAAGGTAGAAACGAAATAGTATCCACTATCCAGTCTCTAAAATAGCCATTTTATTTTCCGTTTGGCATATCTTGCTGACATATTTCAACAACTCAATAAAGTTTATCTGAAACTACAAGGAAAGGGAAGGACAATCGTCAATTTCATTCGCACCCTCAGCACATTTGTGGAAAAACTTGACAATTGGAAGCAAAAAGCTCAAGCAGCAGAAAAATTTTCTATGCTTGAGAATCTCGCCACAGCGGCTGGTGATAAAGTGAATGTTGATATAGCATCAGAAGTTGTTCAACACCTTGGAGGGCTTCGTGAGGAATTTGTGCTGTACTTTCCCAAAATCATCAAAACAAACTTGGATTTGGTGAAAAATATTTGGTTGTTTCAGTGGAGAATGTTGCTATATGCATGCAAGATGAACTCATTGACCTTCAGAATGATTCTGGGTTCAAATACATGTTCGATACTAATACAATTTGTGATTTTTGGCTGAAAGATAGTTATCCAAATGTTGGAAAAGAAGCTCTCAAAAAGTTACTTCTTTTCCCCAGCACATATTTATGTGAATCTGGATTCTCTACCCTTCTGCACGTGAAAACAAAAAATCGAAACTGACTCGATTTTACCCTAGAAGACAATCTTAGATGTGCTCTTTCTACAACGCAGCCAAGAATTCTCAAACTGGTCAAAAATGTCACACGAGCAAAAATCACACTGAAGTTTACCTTGCAGTCTGTTTTGTGTTGCTGACACTAAAATTAAATAAAATTTGATACAGTATCATCGTAAAGCATGTATTTTGTTTGCTTATATATGTACTGTTGCAACCTCTCCGGTGGTGTTGCGTTGATTGTGTGATTCACCACGAACGGGATGTGCGTGAAGAACAACACCATATATGTGGCGCGAACAAGCAATAAAAGAGTGATCGTGGCGTGGAAGCTCTGCCGATTTTAACTTGTGAACCATTGATCGTAACGACTAGCGTACGCAGAGAGTGATCATGGCATGTGAACTCTATTGTTGCTTGCTGCCACGGTGCAAAGCTTTGCGCATATGCCGCTCAGGATTTCTGATCGCAACAGTACCTAAATAAAGACTGAGAGTAGATTTTTCTGTTCTGTGATGATGGGCCATGACGTTCTGCTGATAGTGACAAGTGGGCCATGGCATACAAAAGGTTGGGAACCACTGTGCCAACACATAGCTTGTGATAATGAATTGAGAATTGAATGAGTAACACGATCAATTGGTTAATTTGTGGCAAGGATGAGCTGTCGAAAGGAAGACTTATGTGAATCTTGGATGTATCAGGATTAATTTTGTGAAACAAGTTGTGTGAAGATGAGCTATATTATTATTATTTTCCAAAATAATTTTCTCAAAAGTTGATAAAACTGAAGCTTAAAAAATTGAGTTGCTTGCATTATTTCTTAGGAACTTGTTTTGATAATTGTAGATTGCTAAACTAGTGAAACGCTTGATCTTGAAAAATAAGTTATTAAGTTTCATGGGACTTCAACTAGTACAGTAGAACTCGTCTAATTCGTCATCATTTAGTTCGTCACTTTTTTGTCGGTCCCGGCTGAATCCCTATCTTTTATGTACATTTCTGTTCGTCTAATTCGTCACCTCTTTCTATCCCTGAGAAGCGTTTTGTTCATCTAATTCGTCATTTGCAGTTTCGCTTTAGATGTCTAAGCAGCTAGTATGTGTGGGAATTCAAAGAAATTAAGGATCTATATCTGAGCATTGTTGCACCTTGCGATTTGTTTATCGAATTTATACACGAGGTGTGAAGCGCAACCCGACTCCCCATTGACAGAACGCAGAAAAGTTTATTAAAGATTTAAAAGGTGCTTGATTGAATGGAGGAGTCCAGATAGAGCAGAGGAATTAATTGTTGTGTTCAACCATAACATCATAAACTTGTATTTTACTGCAAATAAGAGCACTTATGTATGCGTGTTACTATGATAAAGTATACGAGCTTCTATGATAGAGTTTTCACCTGTTTGCGTAATTCGTCACTTTTTTCTAATCCCCTTGAGGTGACGAATTAGGCAAATTCTACTGTACTTAAAATTTTAAGTGGGAATAGGAATGCAAATGACCACTTCTGTTGTGGAATGTTTGTGATAATGCTGTGTACACAGATGAAAAATTGAAATACTTTGATGGAGAGAACCATATTTAATCAGAGTCAACATTGTAATTTTATACCATATAATGACTGGGGCAATCATGGGACCAGATAAAAGTTTGTGTTGCTATGACTGAAACTGCTCTACAGTTTTTAGAAACTAGGCCAACGTTTACCAAAGTTGGTGTATCATTCTATGAGTTTATCATAAGAAATTAACCCATTCTGGTTTGTGTTTATAGTTTTGTCAGCAGAGAAACTTAAATTGTGACAATTAATTTCATTTGTTAAAAAATACAGTGAATAACACAATTATTGTGCAAATTTTACAAAAGTTACAGGCTGTCTATGAATATGCTTAATGATTCCATCATTTACAGCCCCCGTAATTTTGCTCCCTGACCTGTCGGTCGCCTCAAACTCTGTTACAAGGACGTACTAAAAAGAGATTTAAAGGCACTCAACATAAATACGGAACACTGGGAACAATTGACACTGGAGCGTGCTCCTTGGCGCTCCCTTCTACAAGACAGACGAGCATATTCAATTCAAATGTACATCACAGACTGCAATTGTCGTTGGACACTACGGGAAAGGCCATAGAGAAAGAATTTTGAAATAAGAAATTCTGTGCGTTAGGCTAACACTGCATGTAATTCAAATTTGGCTACTTCCGTCCCAGACAGAAAAATGCTGATTGTTGTATGTCTCCAATTCTGAGCAACACTAGATTCACAGCCCTGACAATAGTATCAAAATAAACATGGAACTGTGGCAGTTGTGTGCACTTAGTAGTTCTGATGCATACATTTGATATTTTCCAGATCTACATGGACTGAAACGAATAGATTTTCATCAGTCTGTGTTTGAGGTTTTGCGTGATCGTCTCCTGACACAGATAGCTGAAATCTCAAAAGCAAATCGTGATGATGCAGTTGATAAGCTGGAAGCTATTTTGGAAAAAAGTTTTTCTCTTATTAAAATTGATACTCTGTTGCCTGTCTCTATGTGCTTGCTCCAGCATTTGCCAAAAGTAATTGAGCATTACTAAATGTTATGCATGCTAGAATTGAATCTGGATACTTTCATCATTTTGCCTTATCTAATAAAATGTGTTTTATTTTGACGTTGATTTTTAGTTTTACATGTTGTAAAGTTGCAATCATGACTCACAAGTCAACCATCTTTTAATTACTTATGCAGTATATGTTGTATGTGTTGCTGCATTTTGCAGTTGCTAGTTTGCAGCATAACAACTTGAAAATAGTGCTGGAAACACTGTGGTGATTGAAGATTTTATTTTCAAGTAATCTTTTCAAACCAAGAATGGGCATTTAATTGATCTTGATACCTTCGAGAGCAGGGGTCACCAACATGGTGCCCGTGGGCACATGTCACCCACAGACTTGTTCTGACAATAGCATAAACATGATCAGTGTCTTCCCATTGATGCATATCTTTAATTTTTATTGATAACAAAATTGAAGACAAATTGAGCAAATTTTTTTCAGAAGTGTATGTATCAAACTGGTAGCCCTTCGCATGAATCTGTACCAAGAAGTAGCTCTCAGTTTCAAAAAGGTTGGTGACCCCTGTTCTAGAGCAACCCTTTCATTGTAAAAAAGCTTTTTTAATCAAGCACCAGCTCCTATGAATTATGATAAATTTAAATAATGGTTCTACTGTGCTAGTTACATGCATTTACAGTTCCCTTTTTGGTCTATTTTTTGCAACCAGCGCAGTAATGAAACCTGGGACCATGCAGTAGGAAATTTCCAAGTGTTAGAATCATTTTCTGATAAACTGCAAACGTTGTAGCTTTAATACAAGTGAAACTCATTTTAGTTTTCAATTTTTTCTGATGTTTTCAGTCATCTATGTCCATGACAATTAAACGTTATGGTCACTTGTGCCCGACAAGAATAACCTCTTCACAATTTGGTCATTAATCCCGCAACCCACACATCGGACTGCGTCAGCACGTCTTGCGGTCGGCACAACCTTTCATCAGGAAACCTTGTCAATCTTACCTAATTTGTGGGGCACCTGACTAGATAACCTCCGCGTTTTTTCGGTGCCCCGGCGTTTTTGATGTTTTGAGAGTACATTTCCGCATTTAATTCAGTACCGCCAAATATATCTATCTATGAAAATTTCCATGTGTAGCTATAATTTTAACTTCAAGTGCTTGTCTTGGTGCTCGGTTGCTTATGTAATTAGAGCTGTGCATTGAACTACATAAGTATATATGTTTTCTTCGCAGGTACCAGAAAAATATATCACAGCGCTTATCAAGGACCCGCATCTCTACAAATCTAGTCCGATAGAAGTAAAGCGCCAGATATGGCAAAAAAACCAAACATTGTTCGGTGATGAAGTGCTTCCGTTACTAACTAAATACATCAAGGTGATGTTCTTTTGGTGAATGTAATATATGCATGTGTTTACTTTTACGTATCTTACACTCGCTTTCCCCATGCTTATCGCTCTACTTAGTAGACACACTGTTTTGCCTTGTAATTTCAAGTGGCAGGCAAGTCGGATGCCTTTTCCAAAGCATGTTTTGATTGTTGAATTGTTATTTGGTGCTTAGCGAATTAAGTTTCGCCTCTTAAGTATTTTTGGCAATTGTAGTAACGACATAATTATTTTTGATGCGTTTGTTGTGCATGATGTTGTGCTGCCTGTATCATCTTCGTCGAACTTAATCAGAGTGACATGCTTATGGCTTCAGTCCATCGATGTTGTTAAATGTGACTCGTCCATACGTTGCACGTAACAAAAGTTTCTCATGATTATGACCTAGGAAAAGGAAGAGACCCTTCTGACTTGCGACAGCACGATGGCAAGCAATTTCTTTAGTCTTTCTCCCAAATCAAGGCGCCAAGTTCTTGTTGTCAAAACACTCACGGATATGATTGGTAAATCGTCTGGCTGTTTATCGTTTGTAGAGATGTAAAAAAGCAAAAACCATTTTTTAAGTTTTGCAATCCATTTGGCAATTTCTCTGCTTGTGATTGCAAGCCTTGACAATATTAGCAATAGTTATTTCAGGTAAAAAAATCTGTGTGAGAAGTCTTTGAGCATACTACCTCTTCTGGTATTCGTCACCAAAATAAAATGGCTTCAAAGTACACTTCCTCGTTTTTTGGAATGGAGCAGTTGAAGAATTAGAGAAAGTGAAGAATTAGAGTTGTTGGGCCCAGCTATCAGGCTCAACTGCGCTTATGAGAAATTGTAAAAATTGGTCAAACGGAAGGTTAGCAACTCCATTTAGTAAATGTTTCATAATAGACAATGAGTCAGTGTAAGTTTGACCTTTCATAGCTTTTCATCACTCATACGAAAGAAAATGTACCATGTTGCTAATCAACAAGTTTAAAAAAGCATAGAAAGAACTTAAGCTGAAAGCTCGCTTATGTCAGAGTTGGTCATCGTTGTGATTGTCTGAACAGCACATTCTGGTATAAGATAAAATACCAGGATCAAACCTGGTCACTATTAATTTTATGTCCTCGTCATTGTTTTCCCATGTACAGTATATTGTTTCAGGTAAAAACATCAGACTGTATGACATGGTATTGCAATTCCTGCGAACTCTCTTCCTGAAAACGCACAACGTCCACTACTGCTCGCTGCGTGCTGAAATTCTCATGGCTTTGCACGACCTCGAGGTAAGTTATTCTGTTGCGCTTAGTTGATACTTGAGATGGGATTTGAAAATCACAAATACATCCATTTCCCTCGCTGTTGCTGTTGCCAATACTTTATCCGGGTAAAAGTCTGCTTCAGATCTCATTGCTGAATGTGTTCTTAGAATTTTGTGTGTTACATAACTTACATCTGAAACTTTATGATAGTTGTTAAGCATGTACGACTGTGATATTTATTTTTTTGGCGTTTTCTATATCGCTTCACAATCTGAAGTCTTGTGTTTCCCAACTAACTTGACATGTGTTTCCCGGTCGCTCTCACAAACATGCGTCCGTGATGTTAGCCTTTTCTGTTTGCTGAGGGTATCACAGAATAAGAGGCACATAGGCTACTTTATAGCAATTTTTTAACCAAGCTGATAAGCGTTTTATAAATGTTCAATGTAATCGTATGTGGTTTACTTTCACAAAGATGCGATTTTTAAGCTTTCGACGAACAATGATGCACCACAGGAATAATGGGGTATACTGCAGCCCAAATAGAGACGCTTGTAAAACTCAAAAAAATATTTGTTTTGGCTCTTCATGTGGTCATATTTAACTACAATGATAAACGAAGCCGTTTTCTAGGATGCCGAAGGTAATGTAGATAAACTCTAGCTATGAAGTTGCTTTAGCGACATGCCGCGTATAACTATTTATTGCAAGTCGCAGTATGCGTAACTTGTGTAGACCATTCGGAAAACAAAAAGTAATCTATGCCAAGCGATGTAATGTTGTATCCTTTCACTCGAATTCTTGCCTAATTGTTTGGGAGGTGTTTTGTTGTAGTTTATTAGACTATAGAGGTATAGCTGTAAATTGCTTGTGTCATTAATGCACTACTAGCTAACTTGGTTTGCCACATCTAAACAATCAAAAATTTTGACCGTGGATGTGAACGTTGCACGAAAAACGCTGTAATTCACAAAAGACAGTCGTTATTAAACTTGAACAAGAAACTAATGGCTCCTGTGCCGGGCGCTGCAACCGAAGCTTTATTGCAGCGCGAACGTTTCAGGTAACCGAAGTGTGTTCGGTCGACCCTTGCTACAAGTTCACTTGGTGCTTGGATGCTTGCATACGAGAGAATTTCGTCGACGTGAAAAGAGCTCGAGAACTTCAAGTATTTCTTGACAGCATCAAAAAAGGCCATGAGCAAGTTTTGGGGTAAGGCCGCTTCTTTTTTTTCTCTTTCAAAACCTTTTTCCTACAAAACAGCCTTCCCACTGTTATTTAGTTTTGACAAACAAGTTCGATCGTTCCTTGAAGCACTCCGAATGTCATTTTTTCATTGTGGTAAACTTGTTTTGAGTATTTATTTCTCAAACTGTTTCATCTCGCGGGCCCCTTAGTAATTTATTTTTTGCAGGCCCGCGAATACTGTACACTTCGAATAAAACAACAGACGGGACAAACTAAACGCACAAGTCTTTTATTCATGTTAACATGTGCACAGTTGTCTCTAAAACAGAATCATCTAAGACAGTGCTTTTCAACCGGGGTTCCGCGAGTGGCTGCCATAGAAGTAAAACATAGATGCGACATTTCTACGTATATCTGGTTTATTACAAAAATTAAGATAGACACTTGGATCATTGCATAGGTTTCCATGAGCAACGCAAACATTTGCGGAAGGTTCCGCTGCAGCAACAAGGTTGAAAAACACTGATCTAAGGTTCAGTGAGATTTTTGCTCCCGACAACATTCTACAAGCTTTGATATTCTAGGCTTGATTTTAACAAAGCTAGTCCAATGTCTTGTCTCACATCCATTATGTTTCGATATTTTCAAATGATTTTCACCCAACTTAAAAAACCAGCCTCACACTGATACGTAGTAGTGAAAGGAAGGACTTTTTTCAGTGCCATGGTAGCCACAGTACTGTGAGTTTGCAGCTGAGAAGCCCAGAAACACGACAGCAAAAGTGATGAGAATTTTATCGTGGCTCCGTTATCGGCACGCAAATCTATGAGCTTTTCTTCGAATTCTTCGTCGTCATCAACTTCGTTTAGGTCAGCTGAAAATGGATCTCTCATTCTTGCCTCTTTGAAAACATGTGTTTATACTAAGAGCAAGTTAACTTGTCATTCTATTGTTCCGTTGACTTTGGACGTTGTGAAGTAACAGTGACGATTGACATCCAACTTCAGCGATGTAACAATGACTTTTGATAATACCATGACGCCTATGCTCAAAACGTCTAAATAAGTTGGGCTACTCAAGAAGACAAACAACAGCAAATAGCCAAAGGAGAGGTTTAGTATTATTGCTTCACTGCGAACGTATTTTCAAGTTGTTCATCACTCTATTCTTGAAGTTTTTCCACTTGACGAACCCCCAAACACCGATTTTTTCACCTCTTCGGGGTCCGCGGGTCCCACTTTGAGAACCTTTGATTTAGCGCCACGTGGGTTTCAATGTTCGATATGTTTACCTTGTGTTGTCAAGCATCCATGTTTTCATTGAAACCGCTCTGCTTCCATCTGCGTGAAGCACATCGCTCTCTTTGATTGCAGTGTGGCTCGAAACTATCTTATCTCGCGAGCATGAACGTGAAAGTCCGTTGGTTTGAACACTCTCTTGTGGTGAACGTTTTCAAACTGAGATGATCTCCGTACATCAACGTTCCGCTTCAAAGCACTTGCGTTTATGAACCGAATTTGAACATATTCGGGAAGCGAAGGAATGATGACATTCTTTTGTCGTTTTTGTAATCTACTGTAATGAGATAGCAGCACCTGCCATTTATAACAATGTTGCTGCCCCACGAAGCAGTTTTTGATGTGTCGAAGAAAAATATATTCGTTGCTGATATTGTGATCACTGTAGAACCACTTGCTCGATTTTTTATGAATTTTCTCGTGTGTGGTGTGGCCATTTCCCAACTCACGCACTTTTGCAGCGACCTTTCGATGATCCTGTGCGATCCGTTTGCGGTGAACACAATGCTGTGGAGCGTGGTGAAAATCCTGCACGAGTTGAATTTGAAAGAAACTCTTCCAAGAGTAAGTGGTAATTGTTGAGGTTTCTTCGCACGGAATTTTCGTCGGTACGCCGAGAATACGCCGCCATCACCAGCTTTGCTTCTTTAAGGAAAGCACCGAGTTGAAGCTGCTGATCAGAATGCTTGCTCTTGGCCAATCTGCCTGGGACATAATCAATAAACAGGTAAACACGAATCGAGTTACTAGTAAACACCTTGCGAATATTTATTGGCAATAAAATAAACTTTTTTGTTTCTGTCGTAAAATAGCCTTGGAGATTGAGTCTAAACGCAGTGATGTCGCGTTTCGTTTACACCAGGGGTATCCAACCTTTCTTTGACCATGAACCCCTTCAGAATTTCTACAGATGAGATGAGCATGTACCCCTAAAATTTCTTATGACAAAATATTTTATCATGGCTGATCATACATATATTTAACAATAGGCATATAATGATTTTTGAAAATTTTATTTAGCGATACATGTGTAAATAATTGGAAATATTTAAAGGTAACCTGCCTTGTATTGCTAATCTTAAATGTACCCCAGGTTGGGAAGCCCTTGGTCTACACGGTGAGATGCTGGACGTAAATATTTTTCGTTGATTTGCTTCAAAACTCAATTTTGTAAATTCGAACAATGCGCGTCGGAAACTCAACGCAATGGACTAATTCTCTCATGATGTGGATTGATCACAAAATCAGGAGCTGCCGTGGTCAGCTTTATGCTACCTGTCGTACCTAGTTACTAGCTATGTAAGCCGCCGTTGCTTCTCTGTGTGGCTTGATTTTAAGTTTCAACGAGAAGTGAGAGTTTTCCGCACACTAGTTGAAGCCCTCAAAGTTGCGGAAGCAACAAATACTAATAAACAGAAGTTGACGCCAACAAAACATGCTGAAAAATATTCGGCTTGGATTGTTTTGAACATTACAAAAGTGTTGCGACAGCGGTCTAAGGCGAGAAGTTACATTCACAGAAGGTGGCTTGTCGTGACGTGCTTCTGCAGCTTGAAAAGATCGAACTATGAGATATATTCTCATCTATTTCGATGCAGTAGGAATAAAGGGTGATTATAACAACACACGCAGTGGATTGTTCTGGCCGTTAAAAGAGATCGTGGTCAGGTTGTGCCAACAGGCATTGTGTAGATCAGGGGTGGGGAACCCGCGGGCCAAATGCGGCCCACGTGAACATTTGATATGGCCCGCATCAGAATATGCGTTACCCAATTTAGAGAACAAGATCGCGTCAAAATGAAGCTCCATGATAAGCAGATGTAGATGGTATGTCATAAGAAGCCTCTATCCCTCGTAGAAAAATAAAGGTAGAATTTTAGGATAAAACCAGTTATTATTTGCGGTCCGCCAGTGATAATCAAAAATTTATGCGGCCCGTGATAGTAAATAGGCTCCCCACCCCTGGTGTAGATTGTGATTACTTGGAAGGCCTAACTCACCAGCTGGTATGACCATGCTTTGTTTCGTACCCACGCACAGGTTTTCAAAGAACCGAAGGTTGACCAAGAGATCTGGACGCGTTACTTGCCCAGCTTGCTGGGTCTTGGCCTGCTAGAGCAGATCAACGCGACCAAAACAAGAGTTAAGAACGTCGAAAAACAGGCGGTCGATGCAGAAGCCAGCAAGACTAGCGAAGCAACAGAAAATACGGGAACCAAAAGGAAAGGAAAAAGTAAAAAGGTGACTGATGTATTACGTCAGCATGCTAACGTTGTGGGGTGACAATTGGCAGCTACTCTTAGTGTTGCACACACGTGTCGCGTGAATAGCTTTAAGAGCTATACGCTTTCTGAGTTTTCCTTCCCAAATGCGCTTCATTTCGTTAACTCGGTGTAAAAACTTATACGAAGTGGCCCAAAGTTGACAGACCTATGACAGCATGCTCATACCCTTTTAAGCACCGACGCTTTGTTATCATACGTTGTGTTGTGTCTTCCGTATTGCTCGCCACAAATTTATAATGCCGATGAAGAAATACCAGCCACGCCAACTGTGGTAATAGCACGATCTACTCAAACGTAAATTCCTGTAGTCGACGCCGGCGCGGGATTCCCCTCCTATCCTACTCAGAGTTTGCTACATCGCATGCTATGCATGTTGATTCTGTTTCAAAGTCTTTAATGCATTTTCGCTTAGTTGTGCGTACGTAAAATGAAGCCCGGTTTCTCTGTCTTATTTTCGACAATAATAGTAAGCTAGAAGCTGATTGTATTCCGTATAAAGGTTGTCGGGTTGTGCTGGCGAAACCGAAGATTACTGTATTCAAATACGACGTTCGCCACGCCAATATGAAACCTGCTATGCTTGTTTCAGCAGAACACAGACGATTCGACCAAGCAACAGGACAGCACGGAAGATGCGCCCCCTCCACTGTTAGGTCTTGTTTCAAAGTACGTCACTACCAGCCTTGCCTGTCTCTCCCGGAATTTTCGTCAAGCGTTTGCCATCACAGTGTTTCCTCTTTCCAGGTTTTTAGCGAAAGATCAAACAAGTCGCCTTTTGACTATGTGGTATATTCTGTACCTCGTCAAGCACAAGCGGAAGTCCCAACTGATTGAAATTCTACCTGTCATAGGTGAGAAGCAGTGGCAACAAGCTTTTGTAGAATTAACCACTTGTGCTCCGTAAAGTTTTCGAAGGAAGACTAATCAGCAACGACGAGCTGGTCAAAATTAAGACCTTAGGGATGTTAACTATTTCCTTGGGCAGCGTGAATGTGATCTCGTGGTCGGCGGGTAACTCGCCCAATCGCCTGCAAGCTGTGTTTCACAGGCAAAGCAAACAAGGACTACTCGACGGACAGCGTCTTCATCCACGCGCTCACAGCCCACTTCACCACCTGCTCAGACATGCTCGGCGATGACGCTTTGTGCCAGGCGTTGTTTGGCAAGTTCCTGCTCTCTCACAAGAACTTCAAGTGAGGAACAGACTGGTTGACAATTCATAACGATGTTTAATGAGAGTCTTTGTTGTTTGCTTTTGCCGAATAGTGAGTGTACCAGCCGTCACCAGATATGTGGAGTTGGTCTCATTCACAAAATATTTCAAATTTTAGTACTTTTACGAAATGTTTCATGTTTATGGAAGGTTAAATATCCTCATCAGCTTTTTCTGGATGTTCAAGTTTCAAAACAAGTATAGTAAGATCACAATGTAGAACACTGTCCATGGAAAGAAATCCTTTATCAGCAAAGAATCAGACACTAAGTTCTTGCAGAGTATATATTTCGCCTACTAGGTGCGCATCATCAGCTCTTATTCAAATAGAATGTAGAATATTTTGAACATTTTTAAACCTTTTGCTCTTTTGAAAATGAAACAAATGTCCTGGCATCTCAAAAACTGCAGAACCGTGTCCTGTTTATTGGAATAAACGCGCCGAAAAGTCATGCTGGAGAAGGCGGACGCTACGAAAAACATTTTAGACGTTACGTTCGTTTAGTTACTGTGTGTTTATCGGATAACAGTTTAATGTAAGGTGCCTACGACCTTATACGTGTTGGGAGTGTATGTTACACGAACATATATTTCCTGCCGAAGATCTGATTTTCAATAGAATGGTTTTAGTTATGAAGTTTACACTTGGCTTTTTTTCGGTCATAGACCGAAACGTAAGTCTTTTCGGTCAGAATGTCTAAAAATACAGGCTAATGAACACTGCTGCGGCGACTTACAATACAGCTGTAAGACATGACCGAAATGTTTCACTGACCAAAATGTCTCAGCAAAAAAATGACCAAAATGTCTCAGCAAACAAAAAGACAGGTTCACGCCGTTGTCACAGTTGGAGCAAGATTTGGCTGATATCCATGAATGGTTTGCATTTTTCAAAAGTTGCGACGTAGCAGAGGTGATCGTGAATTATTTGTTTTTTTTCGGCAGAGATGTGCAGCTGAGATTGCTTTTAAAATTCGTTATAGCCGTCTGTTCCAAGCTTCCGTCTGCACGTCTCAAGGCTGTGGCAACAAAACTGGAGCCCAAATCGAAAAAGGTGATATATATATTTCTATGGGAAAGGTTGCTGTCTGTGTTGGATAATATGAAGTAGTCATTTGCTGCACGCTTGTACAAAAGCGGGTTTGATAATCGCTTCAAAAACCTTAGGTTCGTGTGTTTATGATCTTGCGAACATACTGTTGGTCTGCATCAGGGGTCTTCAAACTTTTTTTGTATAAGGTCACGTAAGCTATTACATAAACCTGCTCATTTGTGTCTAAAACACTTGACAACACAAAAGTTCGAGGGCCGGACATATTAGGTATTGTCACTGTTTCGGGATATGTTACATTCCACTAAATCAACAAAATTTTCGTAAATACAATATTTTTTCATTATTGGCAGTATGGCTTCGCGGGCCATAGCTTGGAGACCCCTGGTCTAAATATACGCTGTTGGCGATTGTAAGCCCTCCCATGATTTTGTAACTACCAGCTGGGTTAAGTAGAAAAAGGCACATGGTCTGATGACGCATGTCAGCGCATGAACCAATGATCAATGCGGGCTTAAGGACCAGCGATGTAGTCGAGATCGCAGGCAGCCTCCGAGACCTGGTTAAAACTTCGAGACTCGAGACCTGAAAATTCCTCGCATTCGATGAAACTTTGTGGAATATTTCAAAAAATGTTATCGCCACTTCCAAACTGTACGTTTGTCGATTTTCTCGCGTTTTTTTCGATATTTTTGGCCTTTTCTGCAGATTCGAAAAACTGTGAACAGATTGAATTACGAAAGCTTTACTAACCCGTGTGGTAGAAGTATTCATAGTCTCACTCTAGACTCGCAGTAATGGGCCTCGAGACTCCATCACTGACAAGGACCATTACCGGAAACAAATATTATTTCGCGGTGAAATGTTGACCCTAACTTACTATATTTCGTTGATTTCCAAGCATCTAGGTTTCTAGGATCGAACCGAGGACATCATAAGTTATTGCAACACATGCTTATGTAGTAATCCAAAAACTCCCATTCAAAATAAACCGTTTTATTATATTTTACCTGCAGCGAAATTCGCTCGCATTTTATGCAATGACCATTTAGCCTGATATTTGGAGTGACTGACATAAAGTTGTAGACCTCAAGATGACGAACGCCGGGTCATACCTGCTAATTATATTTCGAAATAAAGACCAGATTAGCGGGTATGGCCCTCAAAGAATGATTCTGTCATGTGTGCTACATCCACCGCTCATCTCCACTCAATGTGCTTTTTTAAGGCTTCCGATCACGTTGTGGATTTGCTGTCCTCGCTCAAAGAGAAGATGGCTTCATTGCAGCCACCACCGGCTGAGCCTGCTGCGCCTGCCGCATCAAAATCGCAAAGCTTGTTGGGGGTGCCCACCCCTGCGCCCCTGTAGTCACAGGCGTTCGGTTGCTAGGCAACAGAGCGGTTTCGAGCCAAAGATAGAAAGAAGTTGCAAACGACGTGCCCCATGACGTGGTTTTCCGCTGAGTTCGAACTCAACCGGAAGATCTGCGGTTGAAGGATTGTCGCTAATGGTTACCAAGCTCACGTGCTGAAAGAGGCTAGACAACTGACCAAAATATAAAATGACTTCCACTTAATCAGTTGCAGCTGCCGTTTTCTTTCCACTCTTATCAGTAATGTACACCGCTATGATCGAAAGTGATGAGGAATGGAAAGTTCAACACTGCACACTGGAACCTTTCGGTGCAGATTTTTGATGAATCGACCCAAGCATCAAACTTCGTGTCCCAGCTGACCACCCCTGTCGTGGCGACGTCTACGAATAGTTCATCGACGAGGACTTCGCCGCACGCGGTAGCGATGTTTGACACATCCTGGTTCGAAGCTATTAGCTCGCCAACAGTTTCACACAGCTGTTTAAAGCCTTGTTTGTCGCAGAAAGAACTCTGTTGAACATGTTCAACGTGTAGCTCAGCGTTGATGTAAGTTAAGCAAAGCTAACCTTTGCATTCAATGAATGACATAACGGAGGAGTGGAATGCGATTAGAAAGGTTTCCAACGCGTTGCTGATCATGAAAGGCAATTTTGATCTGCCAGCATCGCCTACTGCTGTTCCAAAGCAAAATGGTTGTTTTTCAACAGCTGTGCTGGCGTCAGATTTGCTTTTCAACATTCGTGTGAGACCAGTTTTATGGTCACAATTTGTGTTTGAGACTACAATTCGCATACTTTCTCTAAATCTTACTCTTTTTTCACCATTTTACTCGTAAGCCTTTGCTTGCAATTTTCAGGATGAAGATTCGTGAAATCGATTTCTCAGTAAAACAAATTTGCTGCTAAATTCGACTGTGTCACCTTTATGGAAAAATATTGTTTGACAACTGTGCTACAAGGACTTGTATACCTTACTACTGCTAGAGTTAAAGTCTTAACGCTCTTCCGGTGAAAGGATCTGCCAAGATCTAAACAAATTAGCAATATAACTGCCGGGCGATGCAGTACTGAAGATCCAAGGCATGCGAATTTGAAATGTGATTTTTTTCGATGATGCTTTTCAACGCAGTGATAGGCGTGTGCACGCCATGAACAAAATTTGCGAATAACTTACCAGCCATTCACGTAGACAACGTGCAGATTTTTCAGGTTGTGGAAAAATTCGCGCAGAAGAAGAAAGTTGCAGAAATCAAACTATTTGTTTATAACTTTTCACTGTTTCCTCAAAACCTTTCTGTAAACCTGCTCATTTGTGTCTAAAACACTTGACATATTTGTTTATAAATATTTAAGTTTGACAAAAATGAATTTTTAAGTTTTGGAAAAGCCAGGACACGCTTTACCTGAAGATGTCGAAGGAAACGCAAGTAAGTCTCAAGATTGTTCAAAGAAGCCCTACTAAATTAAGTTTTAAACCGCCACAACTAGAGACAACCTTTCGAAAGTATCACGAAATTTTGCGCAAGAATTCTTTAAAGAAAAGACAAGAAGGAATCAGTTGAAACGAAGTCACGTTTTTATCTTAAAATGTGATTGAGACATTCTCGAGGTTACAGATCTCGAGATTTGGAGAGGCCCCGGAAAGTCTTTGAAAAGTTTCAGTAGCTCAACCTGTTGGCCGTTAGTTTGATGTTTGGCGAAAGTAAAGTAAAAAAGTTGGCAAAAATGAGTCAAATGCAACAAAATACAAGCTAGGAAGTCTGAATAATTTTTTTTTGGTGGATGTAGAAAAATGTATTTTCTTGGTCTCGAACATTCAGGTGTCGAACTTCTTCACTCAACGTCTGGTATTTTGAACGAAGTCTCAGTCTCTGAGACTGCAGACTGGGGGGGTAGACTACATCGTAGGCGATAAGAATCTATCAAAAAATTTGTATCAGCCATGTTTCTACCCCTCATCGAGTCTTTAGTGTGGCAAGCAGCAGTTCAGCACAAAAAAGGACTCTGTGAGTCATTTTCCAACGTGTTCATTTCCACCAACCAGTGTTTGTGACGCATGCTAAATACAGTAATTTCTTTAAAATGCAAAACTATATCAAACCTTCACGACATTCCAGCACAGTTTTCAATAACCTGATAATATTTTGTTTTCGTGGTTATTCAAATATGCAAATGTATTGCACAAGGTGAAATTTCCTGTCTTTAAAAATTGCTCAACTACCATTCCCATATCTCCTGATGCCTATACTGAAAATTTTCATTCTTCAAATTCTCTACAAATAATTTGAAAAATTGTACTATAACTTGTATTATTTTCGGGGAGGAAAGTGATTGTAATTTGTGGTTGTACCTAACAACTAAACATGTTTTCTGAATTTCGGGGTGCAATTACTCGGTCGCGGGCTTCCTGTGGGTTGCACCTTTCAAGTAGCCCAATTCCATGCTACACCTAACGTAAATGATTTTCGCACTAACAATTCAACTGAATTAGCGTGCTGTCGCCTATGATGACATGATTTGTAATAAAGATACAAACGAATAACTAGCGCAGTGGTTCCCAAACTGGTACGCGTACCAGTAGCGGCACGCGAAGGCCTTCAAGGTGGTACACGAATGGACCTACTTTCTGTTTTTCTTCACAATAAAATATCTTCATTGGTACAATTTTTACCTATCGCGTTCTGTTAATAAGTTCCTGAATTTTTGTGTGGCCTACTTACCTTGTTGGTTTCTAAAAATGGCCACAATACTTTCTCACAATCGTTTTCTTCATGTTGCGTTTGTTTCAATTCTGGTTTTCCAAACTTTTGATCGCATTATATTTGGCACATCGACTTTTCCTGGAACAAGGTGGTACGTGTTGACAGTACGGGACCCACAAATGGTACGCGATCAGAAAGAGTTTGGGAACCACTGAACTAGGGCAACCAAAAGTCAAAATTTTTCTGTCTTTTTCAAAGTTTATGAAACGTCCACAAACAAAATTTCACAATGATACCATGAGTGACCCAAAAGTTATTAGGTCAAAAAAAGTCAAAATTTATCGTTAGGTCAAAATTTTCTTGCAGCACAATTTTTTCTCTTTATCCATATTTTATTAAGCTGCAGCAACGGCTATCGATACGCTTTGGAAAGTTTAGTTGCAATTCTGATAGAGTATAGGCCAGTCCCGTCGCTACGGGGTTGCTTTGGTGGGCTTAACTAACCCCAAATTAAAATATGAAACACTATGTTAGTGGAATTTTTGTCAAATTCGCATGTCAAGCCCCCCTATTGACGAATTTCTGGCGACTGTTCTGGTATAGCCTACTAATGAATTTGTTGCGACTTCTGACATAATAGCCTAATGTTGTCTTGCCCACTATTGGGCGATTGAGTATTACGCACGCTAGGGGTGGCTACTGGCTAGGCAAGGAATATGGTCCCAGGGGTGTAGGCTAGTGCTAAAAAAGAGGTGTTTGGAACGGCGTTCCTACACCAAATAAAGACTGCACCAAATATTTCCAATAAAGTGAGCACTCGCCTACAAAAATTTCCACGCTGGATCTTCCTGTTTCACTGTAGAATTTTGACTAGCAGTGCGAATGTGCCTGTCGCCAGCACATCTGAGATCGCGACCATGTTTTAATGTAATCTAGTGCCAAAAGGTGTTGGAACGGCGTTCCCACCCCACTACACACCTGCGTGGTCCTACAGCATTTGGTAAATGCACAATCAATATGCATATAGAAACTTCAAAGGCAATAATATGAAACAGTACTTGATGTTGAAGTACTGTATAACAATGCAGAACATTCTCAGTGACCAGGCTATATATTACCAGAGGATATTTCTCTTGTATCTTTGGATTGATTTTCGTCTATGGTTTGTTACCTCTAGTTTCATTGGGTCTTTCACACTTTTGATTTTTGTCTCATTTCAACACAGTAAAGATTTTTAACCTATCGGTTGATTTCTGTCATAGCCTATGCTTTGCATTCCGCATTTCGGTTGCAAACGCAGATAGTTGGTATGTCAAAATGAAGTCAAAATTTGTAAGCCAACATTTTAACTTTTTAGGTCAAAAAATTGGTTGCCCAACTAATAACACACACATCAATTGTTCCTACATCTAAACAAAGCTATAGATTGTGTTGATCTTAATGTTCTACTTCAAAAATTGTTTTACTCTGAAGTAAGCACCCCTGAAACTTCTTGCTTCCTATTCTAGAAATCCCTGCTTGCTGCTTCCTACTTGAACAACAGTTTCAGTGTACGGAAGTTGTAGATATAAAATCTTCGTTCTTACCTATAACATTTGGTGTTCCACATCATATACGTCAATGATATTGTAAAACCTCCAACGTAAATATTTACATGCTGATGATATCAATCTTCACATTTCAGGAAAAAGTATCAAAAAAGCAAAACCGATACTTTCCATTCTTAGTAGGCTACCTAATTTTACAAATGCTTCATTTACAGGATGGTCCAAAATATTTAGCCTATCCATTTTTTATGAAGAGAGCATTTTGTATCGAAAGGAATACTTTGCAATTTTTTATAGATGCCTGTCTCACAGACATGTAAGTTTTCCTCGTACAGTCGTAGATCACTATTTTGCGAGTGCAACTCAATAGTTCATAATGTGCTCGATCCAAGCTCTTCATTATCGCTGTACCTAATTGGCTACTTGCATACTGAAGTTTGCAATAACCCTGTGTCCCTGCAGAACATCTCTTGGAGAATGCTCCAGTTCGCTGTTCGAATGCTATTCCTGAGCGCATCAATAGTTTGGGATTAAGTGTTAGCATCATGCATCCTGTCTTGCAGGTATCCCCACAGAAAATAATCCAAAGGGGATAGTGTCGGTCTCGAGAATGTGCAAGCCAAGGGTTGTCCGTAACAGGGGCATAGCCAGGGGGAAGCGGGGCAAGTCCACCCCAATTACAAAAAATCGCACTAAAAATTCAGGTTAATCAAGGCTTTGATGTATAAGCCGAAGAAATACTTCAGCGCAAATCAACAAAACTGCTAGGAACGTAACCTACTTCAGCTTTTAGTCGAACTAAGGGCTTGTGACTCTGACTCGACAAATATGGCTCGGGTACATCACTTGTGAATCCGGATGTGGATGGCCATAGCCTACAGGCTACTAAATCCCAAAATTGCCGGAAACCACTCAGAAACACTTCTAAAAATGCAAAAAACAATAACCTACTAAAAACCAAAATAATACTAAATACCCAAATATAAGCTAAGTGAGGACCCGGTATACACATCTAGCTGCTCATGGGGGGAAAGTTCGCACCAGCCCGGAGCTACGGGGGGATTTTCGTGGGCTTAGCCACCCCAAACGAAGCTTCAAGCCCCCCAAATTGGAATATGAAACATTACAAATCAGTGAAATTTTTGTTAACTTTTAATGTCAAGCCATCTGTACAAACGCCAAGTGCCCCCGCGTAAACGTAAAACCCCCGATTCATGACTTTCTGGTGACGGTTCTGGTTCGCATCCCTGACCTCCCGTTAGTTACGCCACTGGGCACTGCTGACAGCTAGGATGAGACTGAAAATAAATGAAAGGTAATGACGTAGGCTAAATTTGCCTCTTTCTGGAAAAACGTTAAGTTAACTTTCTGATATTTCAGTTATCAGAAATATCACTTCGTGTTTGGACGTCGAGCTGACAGGACGTGTTTTTTTCTGCTCTGACAACTGAGTTCCCGCAACGCGTTTGCCTAAAGGACAAAGCATGGATGCGAG
>Ga0210059_1004963_pt1 | contig 21412 bp, 14 predicted proteins | sample Ectturendosymbi2_FD_188042 | JGI IMG/M metagenome (GOLD analysis project Ga0210059, IMG submission 188042) | Ecteinascidia turbinata endosymbiont from Florida, USA - Sample 2 (SPAdes) (version 2) | ecosystem: Host-associated > Tunicates > Ascidians > Unclassified | place: Key West, Florida...
CCGAAACCTAAACCCGAAACCTAAACCCGAAACCTAAACCCGAAACCTAAACCCGAAACCTAAACCCGAAACCTAAACCCGAAACCTAAACCCGAAACCTAAACCCTAAACCTAAAGGTAAACCCTAAACCGACACTTAAACATACACCCTAAACGTAAACCATAAACTTTCTGAAAAGTACATTAAAAGCACTCATATCAAAGGTGTAACCTCTACAAGCTAAGCCAAAGGAAATGGTGAGAGCAGAACCGACGAACAATCGCACAGCAGGCATAGACAATAACCACTCAACTATGTTCACGTTGCTATTAAAACTCAACGTTATGTGTGAACAACGGTGGATGCAGTTCGAATTGCAAAATAGTCCCAGCAGAGATTTTACATTTGATGGCAAAATATACACCACCATTTAGCAAATCTGTGAAATCGGATCACAACTAAAATTTTTGATATTTTCAGAATAATCACATTAAAACAACAAAAATTTTCTCAGTCCGATCCAGTCCTGATCCGGCCAAAATTTGCTTCAGTCCTGATCCAGTCCGATCGAGTCCTGATCCGTGCTCATCTCTGGTGACTACTATCACAGTGACTTGTTACTCATGGGCACCATCTAGCAGTGACCATTTTTTCACATATGGCGCCATCTACCGGACGCCACACATCCAGTACAATTTAGAAAAAGATTTGTGCATTTCTTGTCAACATCTAGCCTATCATGATCCGATTGTGGGGGGTAGTTAACCATGGCATTTAAGACAAAATATGTTCGTTGGCAGTGTCTATTTTGCTTCATCAGGCAAAAACACTTCTGCAGATTTCTGCCTTTAGCTGAACATGAATTGGTGCAAATGGTGATATGTGAAGTTCTGATGCATGACTTGCTTCGTTTACCATGACGTCTGTAACAGTTCAGTTTAATGGACGAGTGCTGTCATCATTTCAGTGCGGAGAAGCTTTTAGTGATACTTGTTCTTGTCTGCAATGTGTGAACTGTAGGCTAAACCTAACGCTTACCTCAATCTCAAACCTTAGCCCTTGTCTTTTGTGTATCGTAACCTACTTGTCATGTGACCACTTCAATGACTTTAGTCTGACAAGAGGTAAAATAGCCACAGTTTTTGCCTTGTGAGGCAAAATAGACAATACCAATTATATTGGCTAATGTGCAATGGATTGAGCGGTTTCAGATTTGGATTGGATATCGGAGTCCACAATTTTATATTTTCGGATATGGATTGGATATGGAGTCGATGAAAAAGTTTCGGATTGGATCAGGATTGCAAAATTTCCATATCCGTACACCGCTGCTGCACTCATTACAATCAGTGATAATTCGTGCTACCTTATCGTAGATTTTTTTCTGGCAAAATGGAAGTAGTAAGTTGCTTTTATAATACTGGTATGCTGGCTTGTTGTGCAGAGTGGCACATGTGTTTGTTATGTAGGCCAGTGATGTGTCCGAGTCATGTTTGTCAAGTCAGAGTCACAATCCCCTCGAGTCAGAGTCATGACTTGGTCGAGTCAGAGTCGAGTCACGAGAACTGTCGAGTCACTTGGAGTTATTGGTTTGCAAGCTCGAGTCAATGTCGAGTTACACAAAATTTCACGTTTTTTCTACAATTTTTTGCTATGAAATGGCGACCGATAAGTTAGAAAATTGTGCCCAATATTGTTTTAACAAGTTTGATTGCTGGTTATTTATATCTAAGTTTATTGAGATTGGATTTTACTTGTCTCTTTCACCCTCAGTTATTTCAAAAAGTCTAGCCCAACCTTGGTACAAGTGTTGCAGCCTCTCAGTTAGTATTGTTACGATCGGAAATCCCGAGCGGCATGTGCGCAAAGCTTCGCACCGTGGCAGCAAGCAACAATAGAGATCACCCGACGAGATCACTCTCGTCGTCACCGTTCGCAAGCACAATCAACTGTTCACCAGGTTCACAAGCATTGTTAGAGGTCACTCACCAAGACCACTCCATCGGGATCACTCTGTTATTGCTTGTTCGTGCCACATACATATATTTTTGTTCTTCCCGCACATCCCGTTCGTGGTGAATCCCACAATCAACGCAGCACAACCGGAGAGGTTGCAAAAGTACCCGCAGGCTACCACGGCTTGGGAAAAAGCTTTTGGTAAAGTGTCAAATAAGTGCTAGTCAAGTGTTGAACGCACCTACCTACTACACCACTCTGGATCCAAATGACGCTTTGCCAGTAGAAGCCCTGAAAGCTCACAGCCTTAACCTTGCTTCTAGCAACTTTCAAAAATCTCGTGGATGCCAGAAAAAGCCGTTGTGCCCCAGCACACCTGATCCGTTATGCGCCAAAGGCACTAGACACCTGATTCGTTTTGCCCGAAATGGTAGCATTCAAAGATGCCCTCAACCTTGGCATAGGCTATCCCTCAAGTTTGGGATCTGCATTCATGATAGAATTTCAAACGCAGTCTAAACGAATGGGGCTAGAACGTTGAACTGCATGCTATTTCTAAATTAATGTTTTAGACATGTAGTGTGTGTGTACGATTCAAATTTGTTTCTTGCCTGTCTTCTGATAGAGTTTGCATAGACTCTCGAAATGTCAGCAATAAACACTGTATTGTTATCACACCAGTGGAGCAAAGTTGGTAGCCAGTAGGCTATGCCTGGTGATAGAAACACCATACTATGTTCACATTATGTTAGCTCTACGTTTGCCTAGGTTTACTGTTGGATTATATTTAAGCATTTTTGCATTTCATGTTCAGTGCCTAAACGTTGCTGGGGTTTCACAGCCAAGCTTTAATGCTACAAAGGAAATTCGACTTTCACAAGGGCTTCAAAATTTTTAGGTGTTGTTTAGGTAGTCCTGGCAAAAGTGGCGAGGCCCACCCATATCTGGTGGCGAGCCTGGCCAAACCACTCGTAATAAAATTCAAGGTGGATTCCTGTCTGCATTTTTTAAAGAGGATTTCAATTGGCAGACGAAGTCTCGTATCTGCGACTGAAATCATAGCATCAGTGATTAAATATATCCTAACATTTCTACCAGTCTCTTCTATCTGACAACATCACCACTCGCAATATCATCTGCAGAAATTATCTCACAGCAAATACATTAAACTGAAGTTCAAAACTCTAGACAATGTATTTGATGAATTTGCTAAAACAAGACGAAAAGTTGCGCGGTTCTACGTTTTTTTTTTACTGAACGGAGTACGTGTAAAATTTTGTTACCAAATGAAATACGTTGGTGTGTTGATTCATGCCTCGCGGAAGGATGATTATGATATTCAGAAACAAATGAAATCGCTTTAATTGTGCAGCAAACAACTGCGAAGCACAATCGATCAGTGTTCTCCTGCAGTAAAAAACACCTTTTTTCGTGCCTATTGCAGGCCAATGCAGGTTGCCAATTCTGGAGCAAATACACACAGACGACTATGAAGCGATATACAATAATTCCTACCGAATCATGCACTTCACACCCAGAAATGAAAGTGAACGCCCACACCAAGCTAGCCATCGTGTCACGATTTTTAATGCCTTATTCAGAAATAATCTTATCGCTTCTTCCAACGTTGTGCATCTTCAAATAACTTTTTCATTCGATCTCTTCAAATATCTGATGCTTTTTACAAATCGTTGTATTTCCTCAATTATTTAACGCTTGTGTATTACAGTGACCAACTGATGCAATTGATGATGCGTTGGACCAGTGAACGTGTCTCATCAATATTGTTTTTGCATAACAAAGAAAAGCTCCCGTGCTTCAAAAATCAGGAATATTGATTGGCTGCTTCAAAACGTAGGAAATTTATTTCGCAAACGATCTCATGATAAATGCACTCTAAAGCATTTGAAACCTTGATTGAAACAATTGCATGTATCCAGAGCCGTATCAGCCGCACTCCATACCCCCCAATTGGGGTGGGGCCCACGCTGTCACAGGGGACCAAAAATTCCAGTCCCGTCACCACTTAGGACCCAAAAGAACGGTTCGATCCCCCAAATTGAAACATATGAATCATTAGAAATCAGTGAAGTTAGGGGGTTTTTGAAAGAAAAGTGCATTACAGTTACTTTGGGCGCCTTTGAAAGCAAAGTAGCCCACTTATACATTGCAATTGCTGTTGGGTCCCATTGAAAAACAAGGTAGGCTACTTTACACACCACAGTTGCAAAGGGGGCCCGAGGCAAGTGCCTCGCTTGCCTTCCCTTAAACACACCTCTGTATACAACCCTGACAATGATCTTATATGAGAATATCAAACTGATTTAACACGTTCTGCTTCATCCGATATGCGTACTTTCTCTCCTGATGTGCGCGTGAAAACACTGTAATGTAAAGTTATCTTTATATTACTGAACTTATTGCAGTGGCTGATGAGTTTGTCACTTGAAAAAACACAAATATCACGCGATTTTGCCTGATAACCTAGACCAGGGGTGGGTAAACGTTTTGTACGGAGGGCCACATTTCCAAAAAATGTTGCAGCCGAGAGTTGCACACTCTTACAAAGTAGGAAAATTTATTCAGTGCGCAAATAACCACATATTCATATTACAAACTATTTTTGTATTCACATTTGGTACGTTTAATGCTATTTATACAGTCATAGTTAGAACTGAAACAAACAATTTTCATAAAATTCTAAGTTTTTATGAAAATGGTAAATGTTTCACAAAATTCTGCATAGCCTACGTACCCAGGAGTTTCTGCAAGTTCCGGCGGGCCGCATGAAATGGTCTCACGGGCCGCATGCGGTCCTCGGGCCGTAGTTTGCCAACCCCTGACCTAGGCACACAGGTTGACTAAAACATGAAATCTGGGTGGAAAAAACCTTCAGAGGGAGCCCTGGTCCCATGCGGAAAAACGCCGACTATCGTAATTTGAAGTGAATATTTGAAGATTTGTTGCCGTGTTATTGTTACGCAATAAAGACCAAGAGTACAACAATCCGCTAGCAAGTTTCGCAACCTGCCTCTGCTGCAGGCAAAGGAGTGAACTGCGCACTTGCGCTAAGAGTGTCGGGGCCTCGCGGTCACGGCTTTGCCCTGATGGGCCTCGCGTTCATTTATCCGGTCCTGCCTACGTGCCTAGTTGTACACGTCCAGAAGTCAGATTTCCACTTGATAAACGTATTTTGTGTAGTGATTATTGTAAAACAATCTAGTCTAGGCTACCATGTCTAGCCCAGGTAGTCTTCTCTAATTTTGTACTACATAGCAGCAAGATACCTTTGGTGCTTACGACTAAAGTTACACAGTTGTACAGCCTGCTGTTCAGACAGCCAGATGAAGTTAATTGCGTAGTCAGACGAGTTTATTTTGGGGGGTGTCCCAAAACAGAGCAGTGCAGTTAGTGGGTATTGCGCGTTAACGGTTGCGTTCGGTTAGCGTAGAACTTAGTCTGTATTTGTTAACATTTATAGGTGATTTGAGATACAAAATATCATCACAAGCGCAACTTTGTTGTAAAATGTGAGTGGGACAGCTTGGTGTGAAGCCAATTTATTACGAAATCTAATGAGAAACACGTGGGGACATGGCATATTTATCCCCACTGTATGAAAACGTGGGAGGGGCGCGTCCCCCACCTAATTGCGCCCATGAATATTATTAATTTAAACATGTGCCATGCACCAGGAGATTAACAAGTCCAGACATCAGCAAGGTTTATGCATGCGTATTTTGGCCAATAAAAAGCCCTATGCGCACGCATTATAAGCATATTTCGCTTAAGCTCATGGCAAAGTTTATCAATTTGCGCTAAAGAACGAAAACATTCAACTCGGGGCACATACTTTGACCGGCCTCATGTGCGCTTCTTCAGTAATGTTTTCATAACTGAACGATAGGATTGATTCTGCTTTCCTGCAATTTATTGCATATTTGCATTTCATTACGACATCTCTGAATAATCGCCATCAATTAAATGACAATGATTTACTACCCATTTCCTTTTGTTAAGCTGGTTCAAAAAATTTTGTTTAGACATTACGAGCCTATTATGCGTATTTGCGGGAAAATGTTTACAATTAATTTGCACAGTCTGCAAATGCTGTTCATGTTGTGAATTAAAAATAAATTTTCAGAATGTTTAACACCCCTGCACAAATATGAAGGCCCCCAATGGAAGACTTTCTGGCGACGGTTCTGCCCAGGCCCGCAGACAAGGTGGGGCATTTGGGAGCAGTTGCCCTCAAATCTTTTTTTGTGCCCCCCAAATTTTGTTGTGTTCATAAAAATTTATTTCAAAGATAGGATACAAATTAAAATCTTTCCCCTCTAAAAATGTTATTTTCCCCCACAAACCTTAAAATCTGGCTATGGGCCTGGTTTCGCCAAAATTGTGTTTGAAATCAGAATATTTTGTTTTGAAGGCCATTTGGCCTCGAGATGTAGCATAACGTCGAAAACTTTTCTTTATAAATCACCATTAGGTAACTCCCTGCAAGCATTTTGGGGGGCCCAGAGTTGGGTTGATACGGCACTGCATGTAAACACGGTAATGTAAAGTTATCTCTACAATATTGAACACACTGGAGTTGCTGATGAGTTTATTACTTCAAAAAACATAGATTTAAAGCGAATTCTCAATTAAACCTAGACACACAGGTTGACTAAAAAAACAGACCTGGATGGAAAAAACCCTCAGTGGGAGCGTTGGTCCCATGCGGAAAAACGCCTACTACCGTAACTTGAGGTGAACATTTGAAGATTTATTGCAGTGTAACTGTTACGCAATAAAGACCAGGAATGCAACAATTCGCTAGCAAGTTTCGCAACCTGCCTCTGCAGGCAAAGGAGCGAAGTGCGCACTTGCGCTAAGCGTGTCGGGGTCCTCGCAGTAACAACTTTGCCCCAGGTCCGCAGCCAGGAGGTGCGAAGCACCTTAAAATTTTTTCGCCTCTCGTGGAAAAATGTGTTGGACATAGTTTAAAAAATTTGAGCCTCTCTCAGAAACCTCTTTGCCCCACCTGTTGTCCGAAGCTGATTACGGGCCTGCTTTGCCCTGATGGGCCTCGCGTTCGTTCATCCGGCTCTGGCGACATGCCTAGTTGTATACGTCCAGAAGTCAGGACTTCCACTTGATCAACGTATTTTGCCGAACTCTAGTGATTGTTGTAAAAATGTAGGCTGTTATGTCTAGCCCAGGTGGTCTTCTCTTATTTGCACTGCATAGCAGCAAGATACCTTTGATGCTTACCACCAAAGTTACACATTTGCGCAGCCTGCTCTTCAGACAGCCAGATGGAATTAATTGCGTAGTTAGAAGAGTCTATTTTGGTGGTTGTCCCAAAGAGAGTAGTGCAGTTAGCGGGTTATGAATGTTAACCAGTGTGTCCGCGTATCTTAGTCTATATTTTTCACAGGCGATTTGAGATGGAAAATGTTATTAATCTAAAAATGTGCCATCCACCAGCAGATTAACAGTCCAGACATCAGCAAGGCTTATGCATGCGTATTTCGGCCAGCAAAACGCCCTATGCGCACGCTTTATAAGCATATTTCACTTAAGCTCTTGGTAAAGTTTATCAATTTGAGCTAAAGAAAATAAATGTTCATGGCGGCGCACATACTTTGACCGGCCTCATGTTTGCTCTTTCGGTAATATTGTTTTGATAACTGAACGATAAGATTGATTCTGCTTTCCTGCAATTTTTTACATTAGCATTTCATTGCGACAACTCTAACTAATCGCCATCAATTAAATGCCAATGATTTACTATCCAATAGCTTTTGTTAAGCTCGTTCAAAAAATGTCAGTTGGAAACAACGAGCCTATTGTTGGTATTTGCGGGAAAATATTTCAAATGTAATTTGCACAATCTGCAAATGCTGTTTATATTATGAATTAAATATAAATTTTCAGAGTGTCTAGCACCCCTGTACAAATATGAAGGCCACCAATGTAAGACTTTCTGGCGACGGTTCTGCCCAGGCCCTCAGACAAGGTGGGGCATTCGGGGGCAGTTACCCCCAAATCTATTTTCTGCCCTGCCAAATTTTGTTGTGCATAGAAAAAATTTGTTTGAAACATATCATGAAACTAAAAATATTTCCCCCTTAGAATGTATTTTCTCTTCCAAACCTTAAAACCTTACTGCGGGCCTGGTTCTGCGAAAATTGTGTCTGCAATTAGAATATTTTGTTTTGAAGGCCATTCGGCCCCGAGATGTAGCATAACTTTTTTATGAATGACCAGGTTTTTAAGGTGTTTTAGGGACCCGATTCTGGTCCCTAGAATTGAAAATCGGGTCCCTAGAATCAGAGAAAATCATCATCGGATGCCCAGAATAAAAGAAAATCGGGTCCCCAGAATCAGATAAGTCGGGTCCTCGCAAGTTCATATCGGGTACCTAACATTTTCCTTAACAAAAACCTGAAATATCCATTGGGGGACCCATGTAAGCATTTTGGGGGGGGGGCAGACTTGGGCTGATACGGCACTGCATGTATCTGTGTGCCAGTGTGCAGTGTGCATCCCATCAGACTCATCTTATACTTCTTGCTCCTTTTAACGGTTGTACTGCTTTGTTCGGTTTATGGCTTACCCGTTGTTTCGGTCGTGCTATTGTTGATTCAACATTTCGTCGGTGCTTCTGTCGGTTGTGCATTGATTGGTTTTCTCGGTGATTCCTCTTCACACCAATTTCGTTGTTGCTTTGATTGCTACCCCGCTTGAATTCATTAGGTCCAATGATTCCGCACAGCTAATGATTATTCCTAAGGCTTAACCCCGGTCGACGCTTGGTTGGCAGATGGGTTGCCACTCTTGTATTCGCTCTGATAAAGTTGACTGCACCGTCAACGAAACGTTGGCAGTATCCGTTTTTACGTTTTATCTGCTTCTACTTTTTATTGATACACCAGTTGAGCTTTAGATATTCAGTAAATTTTACCTGGTTTGATGCAGCAGGCTGATCTACGTGTTTGTAAAACTCATTTTGAATCAAAACGTGAAAAAAGGTGTGGAAACAAGGTTTCCACGTGTTTCCGCCCCACTACACCCCTGCCTAATGTCAATTTGTACAACAATACTCCTCGCGGGCCGTCATATAACTTAGCACACTAAAGAACTGGACCACCACAACTAACTGCAGAAAAGAGTTTTTTTACTGATGGTCTGTCAAAGGTAGCTTCAAACCAGCAACCCGGTAACACATTAATCAGAGGTGTACATTACAAGGTCCATATCGGAAGTAGTTCTCCTGTAGGCTTATTCCATCTTTAGCGTTGTGATTCGCCACATACAACGTTGAATTCGGAGCAGCAACAGTAGAGTGTACCTAGTCGAGTTGGGAAACTGTTGTTGCTATTGCGCGGAGAGTGGTTGGTTCGACTTCAAGTTTGGTTGACTCAGGGCGACGCGGCAATGTTGCTGCAACACATAACCGAATCCATGAAATGCTGCAATACTGGAATATCCGAGTCATCCTTCACAGTGTTGCATTATTAAAATAAAGTCATAATTTGTGATTTCGTTAAAGACCGTGGCAATGCTTTGAAAAGAAGGGCCCCGCTTTCAAAATCTTCGGATAGCCTACTGTGCAAACTGGCGGTCCCTAAATTCCGGCCCGCGGGCCAGATCGGGCCCGTAAGTTTCTTGGGGATGTTTAGTATTTTAACAATTTTGTGTAAATAAATTAATGTAAGAAGCAATTACACAAAAATCACTTGCTGTAATTGAGAATTTTAATCTGATAGGCTTAAGAAACCAAAACAAACCATGATTTCGCTTTGAAAAAATCTCAACTACCAAAATTTTGGGGTTTACTTGCAATGTGTGAAATGTATATGATTTGCTTAGGACCTACACCATTCGTTTGTAATGTCATGCTATGCGAAAAACACAGACAGGTAAACTCAACTACAGACTTTTCACAAAGTCTCTGGCTCAGCAGGGAAATATATTGACGCGAATGTTGGATTGAAGAGACGAAACTGCACTTTGTTTGGATCCTGAAGGGAAATCGCATGATTTTTCTAATGCTCAGTGGTTCTCAAACTTGCATTCTTGATAGATATAATGGACAAATGAAAGGTATCTGAATGAGTCATTGCAAGGAAAGGTAAAACGCATTCGCAACCATTTTATTGAGATTAAAGCATTTGAAGCAAAGCTAAACTTTTGGCCAAAGCATTTACGCCAAAATGTATTTGGTCATTTTCCGTGTTTGCAAAGTACACATGGAGATGGTGAAACTGGCAGTAGTGCTAAATAAACTGGCGAAATTCCAATGTTGCAATTAACGTGAACTTGATGGTCAATTTCAGGACTTTTGTAGTTTGAAAAATGACATCCAAATGTTTTCATTGACCTCTGACATCGATGTCAAATCAGTGCCGATAGATCTCCAAATAAAATTTATTGAATTGCAGAATGACTTGGATTTGAAGACAAAATTTCTATCAAAAAACGTTCTGGAATTTTGCATAGTGTCTCCCAAGAAAAAGATATCCAAAGATTTCAAAACCTGCTCAAATGGATTCGTTTGTTTGGAAGTACTTATCTTTGCGACCAATTCTTTTTCTAAGATGAAATATTGTAAGTCCAAGTCTCGAAACACAATTGCAGATGAACATTTGCATGATACTCTTTGTACTACAATATCAAGCATGGAACCAAATATTGCAAAATGCAACAAATGAAACAGTTTCGTAAGTTACATTGAATACATGTTACCGCGCAAAGAAAATATGTGGCAATATACTGTACAACATTTTTTGCGACTGATGTCGTAACATGGCGTATTTTCTTTGCGGTGAAGAAAAGGTAAAGCGTTTGGTGCGCGGGCATTTGCATTGCACCTTAAGCTACCTGAAAAGGATAAGCAAATGTCGATGTTGCCTACTTGAAAACATTTCTGCGGACACGCATGCTGAATCACTTACTTTTATTTTAATGACATTTATGCATGATATACAGCAGGGGTGGTCAACAAGTCGATCGCGATTCACCGGTCAATCGCCGAATGTCAGTTGGTCGATCGCGCCTGATTTTGCATTGAATGTACAAGATACCTAAAAAAACATTTTTCATCAACATTCCAGAAAGAAAAAAATCATTATCCATATATTGGTTGGTCACGTAGATTCTTTGGTGCCTCTTGCGATGGCTGACAATAGGCTAGCATGGCAGATGGTGTGAAGGTGTGTAATAAGTTTTCCTATTATTGCGTGACAATCATGATTCAAGCGTAACAGACACTTTGCCTTCAGTACCTCACTTAGTAAGGCGATGGTACGCTGTATATCAGGGGTGGGGAACCTGAGGCCCGTGGGCCAAATGCGGCCCGCGTGAACATTTGATATGGGCCGCATCAGAATTTTCGTTACCCAAGTTAGAGTACAACATCGCGTCAAAACGAAGCTCCATGATAGGCAGGTACAGATAGTAAGGCAAGAGAAATCACGCTTCCTCATATTTATTTAAAGATTGAACTTTTGAATGAAATTAATTGATTTTTTGCGGCCCGCCGGTATTAGTGCACAATATCAATGTGGCCCGTGATAGTAAACAGGCTCCCCACCCTTGCTGTATATGCACGTGCGATACTCAACTTTGGTATTTTGTACTTGTGGCTTCATTACTGACCGGTCGATCGCGAGTTAGCAAGAAATTTTCTAGTCGATCCCAGTCGAACACAAGTTGGCCACACCTGATATACAGCAACTCGGTTGCGTTAGAATTTTGATCAATGCGTATGTAACTGCTGTTGTACAAATTACTCATCCACCTACTACAGCACCATGAGGCTTGGTTTTTCAATTAAAGTGCCAGTGATGGAGAAAATCTTTTAAACATTACTTTGTATTGCAGGTGGGAGTATTCTGAGTGAAGACGAAATTGTTCCTGTGAGTCAACATGTGCTGGTCTGGTTTTACTAAACATTTGCTGGAAGTTATTGAACCAGCTGTGCTACTATTTCACTGTATTTGTATCAAAGCAAAAATGTTTTTTAATTTTGGATTTGTGGGAACCTGTACCATTCAGCTTGCAAAGTTTGGAGACAGCGAACTTGATAGACGGTTGAGTGAAATACTTGCATTGTGTGCTTTATTTCTGTGACCGTGTATGTATGATGACCTTGGTAATATATATACAGCTATGCATTTACTTTAAGGTAAATAGCAATGGCAGTCCACTGTAATTTTTTGTGATATATTATCCAAAAATTGTTAAATGGCAGTGGATGTCATTCAGCATAAATGCCACCGATTGAAATGCCCAGCTAGTATCCTATGATCTTACTGACCCTCGTCTGCAAATAAAAGCTCTAGGTTTCCTATAGGCTTTCGAGAAATCAGCCGACTGGGCTCTGCTTTCATCTTTTTGCGATGATTCAAACGGCGCATATCTGCATTCAAGTAACTTCAGACCACAGGAGAAAAGATGATAGGACTGACGATGCGTAGTGGTACGTAAAATCGATTTCCTACTAAAAATTTGTGATTAATCCTTTGCTTCTTTCACCTGTGGTGTGAAGTTACTTGACCCTAGTGTGGTTCGCACTTCTACATTTAATGCCTGTCATAATGTTTGAATTTTTTTCAGCTGAAGTGGACAACAGCAAAATCCCACCAAAGATATATTTTCTGACCTGCAGTTTGACATTTACAAGAATAAGCGTGGAACAGTTGACATATGACAAGCTATGCTGAACTGGATATGCAACAAAATCAATGTTGGTCAAGGTATGTTTGTTTCATAATGACGTGTAACGCTACAAAGCAGGGCATCAACATGAACACAAGGCTGGTAAATAATCAGGCGACATGGTACTCCACAATATTAGTTGCCAGTGGATCCTGAGCTCAAATCGAATGAAACGTTTGAACTATTGACGTGCACAACTCTATACCAAGCACAAAACTGGTCCTCTCTGAAAACATTAAAGCTGCTTCCTCTCAAATTGAACTTTGTTACCTGCGCTTCTGTTGAAGTTCTGCGTAGCCCAGTGTTCGTGTTTATGACGCAACAACATTATGTCAAGGTGAGACTGGTGTGATTGTGTTATAGACGCTGAAAAGCGATTATAATTATGTGCTCATTGCATGCATCAGATTGCGCATCATGCTTGGCGTGAAAATAGCTGTCACTTAAATTTATTGGAAGGTTGTTCCCATGTGAAAAATGGGTATGTTCCATTTGGTAGTGACGTGCTAGTATCAAAGTGAATAATGCGTGTTTTTTGGAAGGATGATTTTCGGTGAAGTTATACAGTCAGAGAGAATGTGAATTCTGGTTGTGAGTTGCAATATCGTCAATGATCTCATGTTGAAAGAGATAAAATCATTGATATTGTGATAACAATTGGTGAAACTTTGTTGCAACGTTATTGAGAAAAGCATCAGTAAAAAGCAACACTGAATGCTTGGCATGATAGTAGAACATTTTATTAAGATATAGGTTTTAATATAAAGACTTCAAATTGTTCAGAAGAAGCGGTTTCGCATTAATTAAAGCTAATCAAATTTCAAATGACAGATGTTTGTGGAATGCAGCTCATCTTGAAAAAGTGAAAAACTGGCTGATGGTAATGTTTTTTAAAAGATGTCCGTACAATGAATAAAATTATTTCGAACTTTCTGTATGTGTTTCAAATATATTTGAACTCTCGCCTGCAATTTTCTAATATTGAAGTGATTTAGATGCCCTATTGCAGCGCGCCACAAGATTTGCATCTTCTGTGGCCATGGCAACGAAAATGCTTCTGGAAGGTCTGGCATCATTGATCTTCTTGCTGCTTATGTCATTTACGGGGGACAGCAGTCGAAGAAGGGTGAGTCTGAATTCAAAGTTGCAACGTAACGTTTATGCAGCTTGTACAGTAGGTATTAAAGTTTGTTGGAAGGAAAAGCAGGTTTTATTGATATTAGTTTTTCGGTTGATTTGAACCAGCTATGTCCAACCGAAATGCCTTACTGGGCCAAAATTCTGTCGCTGTTTTATGAGGGCAGCACATTGAATGACTTATCTTCATTGTAGCAAACCAAACTTTCGTTGCAGAAAACATTCCAATATTAATCGAAATGATAAAATCCGTATCGTACTTCAAATTACTCCCAAACTTTGATGCCATAGACAAGTTTAGTGCCAGTTGAACAACAAGGGTGTAGTTGAAAATGAGTTCAGTGCAGAGGAACACATGAATAGAAATCAGAAAACTAGAAAAAGTTTTGCACCGAGGTGTCAGTGGACACGTGGAAATATACCAGTGCGTAGTACATGATAAACAGGCACTGAAGTCCATTGCATCGAAAATGTGAACTTTAAGATAATCAAAATAAATTCAGGTTGTCCACCTCAACAACAAAGAAGCTAAACGTGAGCTGAAAGTCAACTTCAATAACGAAACCCTGCCCTCCTGCTCCGAACCCAAATTCCTCGGAGTAATGTTGGACAGGTCGCTCGCGTATCGCCGACACCTTGAGTCACTTCGCAAGAAGCTGACATCACGCGTCGTACTCTAGAGGCGGCTTGCTGCCTCGGGTTGGGATGCTGGAGCAGCAAAGTTGCGAACAGCTACCCCTGCCCTGGTCCACTCAACAGCAGAGTACTGTGCTTTTCTCTCGTGCCGCACTAGTCAATGACCAGTGGTCATGCCCGCCTTATGGACCTCGCCATCAACGACGCCCTGCGATCTGCGACTGGATGCCTCCGTCCTACACCAGCGGACAACCTTCCTATCCAGCGGACAACCTTCAACCTTCGCTCAAAAGAAGAAGTCCGTAAAGTCGCTGCATTCCTGCTCGGTGAAGCAGTGGATCCCTCTGCCACAGGGCAGTTGCAAATCTAAATCCAAACTGAACTGAAAACTTGAATACTACGCTCACCGTAGACTAAACATTTATTGCCTTAAGGTTATTCCTTTCCTCAGGGTTCAAAAAATGAGAAAGACATTGCTCTCCGCTATTCTGCATACCGAAGCCTGCAAATTAAAAGCCATTGCATGCAATGCACACCATAAAGTTGTTGCTGCATATCTTCACCAATGAGTTAGGAGACAAAGATTAAAACGTCCCTACCAGTAAGTAAGAAATGTTACGAGCCGACTAAATTCTCTCAAACGTCTTACAAAGATCAATCCAACTTTCGCAGTGTGTCCTTTCTACTAGAAACATAATTTTCAACTACGTCCAAATCAAGTTTGTCAACTCGTTCTTTGTGAACACGAAATCATCAAATCGTTCAAGCGTCCTTCAGTCATGGTTGTATGCGGGGCTTCTGAGAGAAATTTTGCCAGGGGGTACGAAGACCGATACCAGCACCCTAGCTTCTGGCTCTCTTGTCGAAACTTGTACAGCTTGTTAATATATTAATCAGAATATGAATAAAACAGCTACCATGCCAAGATTTAGAAATAGATTAATCATTATACGGGCAACTGCCTTACATTCGTAGTTTTGGGTTTGATTGCAGAAAAACTTAACGTGGGTATTTCCATCCTCCTGTGCCCCTGCAACTACCCTGCCCGCGTACGACATACCTTATGTACCTCCCTGTCGCAAGCTCTGGTTTTACACGCGTACGTTTTCACCCACTTTATTGCTGAAAAGGACGTCTCTGATGTGCATTCGTGTCAGGTAAAGCCAAAAGTAGACCCAACATTTTCCAGACACCGGAAAATGCAATACTCCCACTCTCAGAGGCGGACAGTTACGACACAATTTTTATGGCAACGTGAATGGAACATTTTGATAAATTAGAGGCACAAATCCTTGTCTGAAAACCCAACGCACGAGCAAGCTATGTTTAGTTATGATTGTATGAAGTCTTTCATTAAAAAGGACGTCAGCCGGAACAGTTTCACCACTTGGCAATGGCTGTAGTGAATAAAGTTGTTCAGAGCGATTACCGTCGAACTTATGACGTTGAAATCACTCCTGAGCATTAAGAAGGCAGATGTCCCACCTGGCGGGGTTTGGTATTGCATTATTCGAAATAGACGTATGTTGGTAACGAACGAAGGTAAGGAATAACATTATGCACGCGTAATTGTAAGAAGCCCAACCAAAGGGCTAGACCAGTGTTTCTCAAACTTTTTCGTTCCATCGCCCCCTTTTCACTCTCGACACGTCGTTTTCGCCCCCCAACCCTGATAAAGCAAACGCAGTGTAGTAGATTTAAAGAATTGTATTTAGAGAAAGCAATAAATAGCTGAACCAAGCCATTAAAAAGCTGAACTAAGCCACTGTATTACGACGCTAATATCACGTTCAGAATTCTTGTGAAAATAATCCAGGCCTACGGAGTCGGAACGCCGGAACTGAACATTTTGCCTCGAGCCGGAGTTCAAATCAAAGATTAGAAGGAGCCGGATCCGGAGTTCAATTGAAAATTTAGGACCAGAGCTGAAGTTATGGCCATTTGAGAAGTAACTCAGGCTCCGGGTCCTTTCCTAGATATTAATTGTTTGCCAGATAGACTTACGTGTGCTCTTTATAGCACACTAAACGCGATTGTTACGAGTTACGACACCAGACTACAGTAATGGATCTACAAGCCTTTGATGTTTCTTTGGTTTAATAGTCGCTAAGGCTGTGACATCGTAGCTGACAGGCGTGGTGTTACTTGTTGGACAATGGTTCTCAAACACTGTTCTAAGAGCCGCATGCAGCTCCCAAGCATCCTTTGTGCGGCTTTTAGCAATCCTTCTGTAACAGATTCTATTTGAATAAGAGCTGAAGATGCCTACTTCTTAGGCAAAATATATACTCTGTAAGAGCTTAGTGTCTGAATCTTTGCTGGGAAAGGATCCCTTTCGATGGGCTGTGTCTTTCAGTAACACCTCTAATATTTTTTGTAACAGACTTCGTTAATGCAATAAAACAAAACGTGTGAATTGTCTTGTGGTAAAATTTTTTTGTGCGGCTCTCTAAAAATTCGTAGGTTTGGATTTGGCTTCCTTCAACGAAATGGTTGAGAACCACTGTTGTAGAAGTAAGAAAAACGTTTACTACCACAACTTCCTAGTTTCTAGTCAGATTTATCAAACCGGGTCTGTAGTAGGGTAGCGATCTAAAAAGAACTGAGCTATAATGAGTAGGTATATAATAAAATATCCATGGCTTTTTTAGCTCTGTGATCATGCTGTTAGCAGGGAGTATGATTAAAGATATGATACTACTGCAGATTTAAGCGTTAAATGCACGAAACGCCATCGCAAAGTAGGAATTTTTATTAGAAACCACAAGGTTTACTGTCACGTTTTGCTAGATTACTGGCAAAGTTCACTAGGAAACATTACGTTTACATAGCAGTAGCATAACATGAAAGTTATACAAATTGGTAGCGAACTGGCATTGCTTTGCGTAGGAGGACATTATCAGGAAGGTATAAAAATCAATGTAAACAAATGTGGACTTTTCTTGAAGTTTTCATCTGTGGGAAAAATCTATGTTTTCAGCATGGTAACCAGTCTTATTTTCTCCTAAGCTTAGCGTGTTAAATTGTGCTTCACATTGCGATTCATCACTGCTTATTATGAGTGCAAAAGACAAGAAATCAGAAGTTTTCAGCAGAAATAAAATGTGAATTTCTTGCAAGAAGTCAAACTATTTCTTTGAACAAAGGGCTTTCGAACACATCTTCGCATTTGGGTTAATGCAAATGTGTGCGTGTTTGAAAAAACACATGAGAGTCGACTATGTGTTTTGCGCTCGTTTATGGTTTGCCCGGGCAGCGTTGTTAGCTGGAATCGTCAATACTGCAACAGACAAAGCATACAACGAGTGCAAAACACTTGGTCAATTGGGACTGGTCTGTGTTTAAATGCTCGGACACGAATGTAATTTTCCAAATAGACGTTTTCTTGATTCTGTCTTAAGAAAAAACAAAAGGTCCTCAGGCATTGAAGGCAAAACAAGCGACTCTCATTCCATAAATTGTTTGTATTCGTTTTTTCACTGATTTCCTGATGGTGACAGCGCTGCTTGTAAAAAAAAGATTAAATTACTCAAAATGTTTGGTATATTCTGGTTTTGTGTACTTGATTTCATTAATTTTCCATTCAACTTGAGGCACACAAAGACAATTAAAATATTAATGTGTGAAAATGAATAGAAGCCGGAACTGGAGCCTGCGTTATGAAAAAGAGAGAGCTCCGGATCCGGAGCCACACTCATGAAAAGAAGAGCTCCTGAGCCGGAGCAGACATTTTTACGACGGCTTCGCAGCCGTGAAATAATCCAAACTGCAGCCGAGCACGGAGACGACCCAGAGTAAATAGTCAACATACGAATTGCTTTGGCAGCAACCTCCAACGATTATCATAGTAAATTAAAATTTACAAGGAACTAACAAGTCATAATAGTAGGATACTGAAGTTAACTCAATCATCAGTTAGTGGTTGAGCATTTTCGCCCCCTTGGTATTTTTTCGCTCCTTTATCGCCCCCTTTGTTTGTTTCGCCCCTTGCCCATCAAAATCGCCCCCAAGGGGGCGATTTCGCCTACTTTGAGAAACAATGGGCTAGACCATAAGTTTGCAGGTCATGATGATGGCTGTAAGCCAGCGTTTCTCAAACCGAGCCGGTTTTAAACCTGTTTGACCTATTTCATCGAAATGATCCTCACCTTTAGGATTACCCGCGCAAGTAAAGACAAGAGGTAATGTTTGAAGCCTTCTGTATCAGAGTTGGATCAGTTACATCAAATCAGTTATATTATAATTACAATTAATCCTTTAAAATTTTTAATTACATTGCGATTACTCTGTGCTAAAAATCTCAAATTACAATTATAATTACAACTATTCTTGAAGTAAATTGCAAATCGAAATTTCAAATCTATTTTATTAGAATAGGAAAGTGAAAGCAACACATGCAGATATGGTGGATGGTTTCTGACTTAAGGGCGGGTTTCGGGTTAGTTATCTCTCACAGTTTAAACGTTTTTGCTTTTACATTAAAAAGCAACCAATTGAAGAGTACATGTAAAAATAACAAATAGAAAAATGTGTAAACCGTGATAACAGAATACAACACAAGAGTTACAAAAGACTTGAAATGTTTCAGGTATAGCTGATAGACGTAGCATTATCTGACTCAACTTTTGTTAGTTTTCATGTTTTTGAATGTAATCCCACGAATGCAACGGGAAATAGCCGAAAGACAAATAGAACGAGTGAAGAGTCGCGATGAAAGGAATTACGAACATCAAGACTATTACGGTGCTACTTTGAAACCGTTTGAGATAGACTTGATCCAATGAAGGGTAATACATTGCCAAGGATCGTGACTGAAAGGTATGAACAATTGCAATTATTATTGTGTAATTGCGTATGTTAACAGATCGAATTGCAGTATTACATGTGTTTGGAAATATACGCGAGATGTACAAGTATACCCAGAGAAAGACATACTAAAAAGCGCTTGTTCATTGTGAATTACGAAAATGATGCTTAAAGCGAAGTGCTGATTAAAAGCGTTTAAGGACGTTCAGCCCAGTTTATGGGGACTTGTGAAACACTAGTCGTAAAATGAACTGTGGAACCCGCGTTAACCAATTTGACCAGCGTGGGAACAATAACGATGATACGGTGTTTGTTTGCTTTAAACATTTAAGCCTTCCGCTGCCGAACGATGCATTTGAAATGAATATATGAATGATAGAAGTACAATACGTTGTGTTGGCGTTTATCACTATATAACCGCATCACTAACCATTGTCCTTTTGTTTTTCATGTTTGTGTTGTGATTCTATTTGAATAAGACTAAAACAATACTGTTAACTTGTGACGTGGAAAGAAAGATCCTCGAGATTGGTGTCCTCTACCTGGGAAAGTATCGACCACGGTACGATATCCGAACAGAGTCGAACCTTTTTTCGGATATCGTACCTTGGTCGATTTTAGGGCTTGGTGATGGCTTGGTTTTTAAGGCTTGGTGATGTTACAAGCCGTATGCTTTTCTAAAAATGAGTCTGTTTCCAGGGAAAAGATGCGAACCTTCCATATTGTATCAATGAAGTGAAAAGTGATGCCCTAGAGCAGACTTGCACAACATACGACCCGCGGGCTGCATGCGGCCCGCTTGAGCTTTTCTTACCGCTCCCCGAGAGCTTTCTCAATTGTCGAAAATGCTGCAAAATCCAACTTGGTTCCAGAAAATTGTCGTTCCAGAGTTTATTCCAAATTTTAGGCCTACAACAAAATGAAGTAGACGTTTGCGGTTCGCGGAAAATTTATGTTGATCAATTTGGCCTTCTGAGCTGAGTTGTGCAGGCCTGCCCTAGAAACTTGCCATATTTAGGTTTGTCCAGAGATCCATTTTCGGTAAGCATGTGGCAAACATGCTTAGATATTCGCATCGCACAGATTCTTCCTTTTGTTGAATAACTGTTGGTGGAATATTTAATTGTAGAAATAATTGTCTTAACCTGGCGTACAGCACGATAGACACTTCTACTTTGCTGCTGTTTTAAATCTTTAGATGTTACAGTAAGCTATCGTTGAGTTATCCACGTTAATGTTTTGTTAGTGGCCGCGGAACACTGTAACGAGCTAGCTGTTTTGTGCCTCACGCATATCACACTTCTCGTTGTCTCATGCATTAACTGTCAAATCAACGTTTCATGTACGAACATCGCACACTGACTTCACTGTTTATTGTACTGCCTGGATATCGTGGATGTGATTGTGCTGTGCACTTCAAAACATTGTGCCTATATCTAATATTCACGTTAATAAAAACGGCACACGTTTTAACTTCGCCATGGGCTCCATTTTGCATAGATATGCTACTGCACGTATGCACAGTTAAAACAATGTATTTTCGTGCACAATGAATTAAAAGATGTCTGCTGTGTTTGAGCTAGCTAAACGTTGAAAACCGTTTCCATTCACCATGGGCATGCGCAGGAGAGCAGAACGGTCATTTGCCCTCCCCTGGAAATTGAAAAAATTCTCAAAAATCTGAAGACAGCATATTCATTTCGATTAATTTATTTAAATCCTTGCATTTACAGTATATTTGTGGTATGGCTCTCACACTCCACAAGAGTCTGGTTCTATATTCTAGTGTCATGCAATGATGAGCTTGCAGTTCACCCTTATCCGCTCTTTTTCCTGCAGAAGCAGGTTGCGAAACTAGCAAGCAGGTTGTTTTATCGTTGGCTGTTTATTTCGTAGCAATAACATGGCAACAAATCATCAAAGGTTAACTTCAAGTAACGGTAGAAGGCATTCTGCCGTTTGTGACTAGGTTTGCCAGATATTTTCCGTAGCTTATGGCCAAAATTCTAATAAAAAAATGGCCAAAATTGCTTTTTTTGATAACGTTATAGCCACAAATGCGAAACTTTTTAAGTAGGATGGCGGCAAGTAAATCAGTCACAGTTTATTGACGGGGAAACTAGTTTCGCGTTTTCCAACGCATCATCAGTCCTGTAAATGTAAGACAAATCTTACAGGCGAAAT
>Ga0210059_1004965_pt1 | contig 21410 bp, 12 predicted proteins | sample Ectturendosymbi2_FD_188042 | JGI IMG/M metagenome (GOLD analysis project Ga0210059, IMG submission 188042) | Ecteinascidia turbinata endosymbiont from Florida, USA - Sample 2 (SPAdes) (version 2) | ecosystem: Host-associated > Tunicates > Ascidians > Unclassified | place: Key West, Florida...
CAGTGGTTGGCAACACAATGTGTTGCTGTGTGCAGTGGTTGGCAACACAATGTGTTGCTGTGTGCAGTGGTTGGCGACACAATGTGTTGCTGTGTGCAGTGGTTGGCGACACAATGTGTTGTTGTGTGTAGTGGTTGGCCACATAATGTGTTGCTGTGTGCAGTGGTTGGCAACACAATGTGTTGCTGTGTGCAGTGGTTGGCAACACAATGTGTTGCTGTGTGCAGAAGTTGGCAACACGATGTTTTATTGTGTGCAGTGGTTGGCAACACAATGTGTTGCTGTATGCAGTGGTTGGCAACAAATGTGTTGCTGTGTGCAGAAGTTGGCAACACGATGTTTTATTGTGTGCAGTGGTTGGCAACACATACACCAACGACAAGCGCTTTACTTTACTGTTGCACCGAAGCTTTCAGAGGAAAAGTTGATGTAAGTGTTGCTGGAAGCAGCTACACCTTGCTCGCATCCGCTAGAACTGGCGGATGCATTAGTTGTTGCCAGCATACATCTAACGATAGAAAACCGTTATATTCTGCTTAGCACTATGTACGTTTCTTGTTACTCAAGTTAAATAATCGGAGACATTCCGCACTGGCTAAGAAGTATTTTAAGATGTCGTAATATTCAGCACTCTGACACAAAATTACACCCCTGACATGCCAATCCATGATACCTGGGAAACTTTAAGAACAAAATCAAAGTAGCATTTAGCTTCAATACTCTCATCTACTAGTCAACATCTGTCAAGGAAATCACTCAAAACCGATACGAATACTTAAACTTAGTTTCCGTAACACCATTTTTCGTAGTAATATAATCAGTGATGCAGAAGTACAACTCTACAAACTTCGATCCGTAACATGTGAACATAAATTGATTTCCAGGTCATGAAGCACACTCAGTGTTAAGACAAAGCACTTCGTGTATGTCAACAACAAATACCAGTTCAGTGGAAATCAAGCCTTCTTCTCTTTCGGCAAGTAACGAACTTCTGACGTAAAACGAAGATACAGAGCGGTGACGAGTAATTGCGTGGCATGGTTTGATTGGCTCACCTTCAAACAAATCAATTGTGACGTGAACTGGTTGATGTCCATGTCTAAAAACTCTGCCAGTTTTTCAACTGGCATTGTCGAATAAAGTTTAAGAAAGCTTCGAATCGTCGGAAGTTGAACTTGTTGTTCGATCTCCTCCAAAAATACCTGGAAAGCATTGAAAGGTTCCAAATTGAATTCCATGATTAGCGCGACTTTCTAGACTGGAATGAGCGAGAAAATCAGCGCTGGTTTTCGTTGCTCAGGAAAACAAGCACATCGTTTTTTTTTGTTAATTTTGATGACGGCAAGTGGCGGCAGGCCTAAGCCTGAATTGTGCTTCTTGCCGGGGTGGTTGAGGTGGACACTTTTGCCCAAGGAGCACTACGGCAATTCACTCAGTGGCTGTGGATTGAACACCCAACCTTCCAATTGGGAGGCGGACACTTTACCACTGAGCTAATGCCGCCCCAACGAAATACATTACTGTGACGTGTCATAGGGGTGAACCCATCTCACCTTGCACTGGTGCATCATTGGCTCTTTGTGGGAGTTGAGGGGTCCAGCATCGAAGTTGGGGGCGACAGGGGAGAGAAACTTGGGGCAACCGAAGGAAAAAGATTCTTCAAACGCAACTTTGTCTCTGCCAGAATATAAACGAAGCTTCATGGCCAGCGACTCGACCAATAAGAAGTACGAACCAATACTCGTCAACGCGTTGCAACTGTCGCGTAAGAGCTGCGTCATGCTGAATGTGCATTAAGTGGCTTGAACAATGGAGAAAGAACACCCCAAATTATTTACTTGGGTTCAAACGAACGTTAAGCAGATCTTATGTCACTTGGGATCTCACCCTTTCTGCATCCTTTGCCATTTATCCTGACCAACCTTCTCTTTCATTGTTTGCGAAAGCGATTCATCGATGCAGACAGGGTAGAGGGTGCTGCACAATGCCAGCAGGTTAAACATCTGGTCTGTTTGTTTGTTTATCTGAAATGTAAAAGTGTATACGACAACAACATTAGCAGCAAAAACAAGAATCTTAAAAACAAACCGTTACCATGTCCATCTTATATTGACTGGAGCGCTGCAAAGCGGTGTTCTTCGTTCTCTGTATGTAGGTCAAGATGCTGGAGAATGTATCGATGGCTGCCTGGTAACGTCGCATCATCATGTACGCGAATCCTACGTAATAATATGTTGTGATTTGACATTCCGGAACTCTTGAATAGACGGTGCTCTGTGAAGACAAACGAGAACAATCAACAGGACAATCGTAAACATAATTCGGGAATTTCTTGGCCGGAAGTGACGGCCGCAATAAAGTACCAGCTTATTGAGGACATAGGCTGAGGAAGAACAATCAAATCATTTCCTTTTTCAAAAGAGAATAACATAATTTTTGTGAACCCTTTATCAGAATGCAATGGACCTGCGATCAATTTGATCATAGCTAAATTTGATGACTATGGGTTTAGTGATCAAATTTTAACAGTGGAAATACGCAGTCCTGTCAGTTCAAGCGTAGGCACTGCACCATACGACGTGATAGTAATGGTGAGACCGACTCACACCAACGTACAGGTGAGCAACAGTGCACACGACCAAATAGTGCTGCTGCTGCGGCAATGCACATGAAGTGGAACTTACTCTTTTCGTAATATTAATGTTCTCGAGGACGGCAAGGGCTTGATGATAGTCTCCAAGCAGGCTGTGCAGCCTGAGGAGGCCGATAAGACTAAAGTATCCGAGCATCTTGTAAAGAGTGCATCTCCCGAACACATCTGCAGGAAGAACATTAAAACGCATGTTTATCATCGAATGCTCGGTAGTCTGCAACCGAATGAACTACCGAAGTGTTCGCCACATTTAAAACAAAGGTAGAATCTTCATAATATGTTGTATAAATGAAATGATGAAGCAAACGTCGTGATTAAGAACTCAACGTTTCATAGTGTCTGCAATGGTCAGTGAAGGAATGAACAAGTATAATTGCACTTCGTGCAAGTACGTTGGCGACGCGTCATTGTATCAAGTGAGAAATTTGAAACATGGCGTCGATTGAAGTACTGCACGCAATGGCAAACAGTGAAAGCGAAAACACTTAAATGTTCTTACCAGCTATGTCAGCAATAGTCTCTTGGTCCAACCCTTGATTATAAGCTTCGAGTTGTTCGTTTATTTTCGATTTGTCGACCAGCGAGTGCAGAACGTTCAGCACGCTGTGGATGTTCCAGATCTAAGTTCATGTCATGTAAAGGTTTTAACGATCATTAAAAGTTATATTATAGCACAGTGGGCAAAACATTGACAGGAGGATGGTCTACTTCACTGACTCTAACAGGAGAGCAACATAACAAAAGCATTCCACTCGTCCACAGCACCAGGATTCATGTAATTGGACCCAACCCCCAAAAACCCGCCCAAGCCTTATCACTTTGGAGTGGACTGACCAACAACACTTCGCGAAAACAAAGATGGGGTGCATTTCTTTACCCTCAATTTTGAATGCCACAATAGTTTGTAATTCTGAAAACGGTGATACTGCATGATGCAATAAAAACAATTTAGGATGGGGTCTTCTGTTTTTCTCAATGAACAAAAACCTTGTTTCTTTAAAAAAAAAAGATTTTTATGAAAAACCCAGGTGGGTTGTTTTTAAAAAAAAAAACGTTTTTTTTTTAAACCCTGCTTAGGTCCATTTAGAGCAGTTCGTGCGATTGTCTTTGTTTATTGTAGGGATGGGGAACCTGCGACCCGCACCAGAATTTTCGTTACTCAAGTTGGAGCACAACATCGCGTCAAAACGAAGCTCCATGATGAGCAGGTACTTAGACAGTAAGTCAAGAGAAGTCACCCTTCCTCACTGTCAGATAATGGTAGAATTTCAGGACAAAATTAATTGATTTTGCGGCACACCAGCGATAATGCACATTCCATGCAGCCCGTGATAGTAAATAGGTTCCCGCCCCTGGTTTATTGGAAGAGTGTGATGTGGTGACTGTGTGCGATCGAAACTACATCACTCGTCATGGGTGTTAACTGCCACGACAAAAAATCAAGAAAAAAAATCACAAATACTTGACGCACAACAATAGCAATTGATTGTTAACAATAGCCACTGATTCCACCAGCCTTGTTGATATTATTGTTGATGAGGGTAATATGCGAAAACAACAGTCGCCTAAATATCAACAAACGCAAAAAAACAAACTTTTTTCTCGTAAATAATTCCATAGTGATGATTGAGAAACAAATATACCTTCGGATTGTTTCGCAAAATGTCAATTTCTTCTGCAGTCTTTTTGCTGAGTTTACACCGATATTGCGTGAAGGCTTGAAACTAAACAAATATTTTGAATTTTATCGCAAACTGCACAACCAACTGCACACCTAACCATGGTTACTTGCAACATACTCGTACGACTAAGGGACAAACACAGAAACCAACGCGATTAAATGTACATGTTTCGTTTATAGTAGCAAAATGGAAAAGTTTTGAAACCAGTCGCTGACCAGGTTCTTTGAATTTTTTAAAGTCTTGCTACATATCAACGTTGGAGACTTTTTAAAGAATTGAACATATGAAAAAATAAACATTTCTGTTTATTGAGGAGTTGTCAGTGTTCTGCAGATGATTAAGTCCCTTGCCCTGCGCCACGCGGCTACTTTCGCAGTGAACCCTGCACTGGTGGTGAGTCAATGGCTGCACCGCGTGTCAACTGTTTCCTTGTATCCATGCATTAAACGTCGAGCACGAGGCTGGACAGACTGCAAGTACCGTTTTTCAAGTCTTCGGCCTTTGGCGCTGGCTGTTTTTAAATTAAGCAATTCGTCGCTCGTTGTCGAAAAAAAACTGTGCATTCGTGTTGAGATGATCGTGAGCGTATTTCTTTATTTCGAGAATTTAACGATGCGCTTTTTTCTTAACAATATAAATCTTCCTTTCATTTTTCTTAGAACCTAAAGCAGAAATGGCTGAAAAGATTCTTAGCACAAGGGGCCGACCACAGTTTCCCCACGATGGGTATCTACGTGTTACGAAACCATACTCCTGCAAACCCTGTAAATTCACGGATACTTTCGTACAAATGCTATGAAACAAACAATGGTTAAAATGAAAACTTCCTTAAACGGTGACAGTGGATAAGACAAGAATATTCATTTGTGGGAGGCACAGCTGGTTAGCTTTATTACGTGAGTCGAAGTGTGGTATGGCGGTGATTAATAAAACTTTAACTTCATTATCGTTCAAATATCTTCGAAACGATCACAACCAAAATACATGGACAACTGACATAAATCAATGATGCCCAGAATAAGTGCAACGAAAACGACATCTACGGCGAGATCATGAAGAAGTCAAAATGCTGAGGTCTCACGCGACCTCCTCACTAAACAGCACGTCGTCCTGCCACGCACAACACGCTCCTTGGATATGAGTAGGAAGCGACGAAAGCACCACAAATAAAAGTTTCAAAAAACTCTATGGACTTAAGAACGAACAAGACCGTTGTTTAATGTCAGACGTTGCAGGAAAATGCTCAGCGCCATCTATCGAATGAAATGGCAAGTTCGCTCATTTACTTAACGATCAATTCGTTACATACCTGATATATGAACTCATCAATTATGTCCCACAACCATTGATTTGGCAGTTCCAGCATAACGGGAGCATCGGCATCTTAAAGTTCAAATAAAGAATACAAGAGATAGTTACAAACCTTGATTAAAGCCTTCAGCTATTCCTTGGTAAATGCGCAAAACACAACGTTAGTATCTCCATCAACTACTGATTACGGCGACATGAATAGTAAACATATTAATCTACAACCTAGTGATCTATCTCATTAAACACATGTAGAGAGGACGATGATAATATTTGTACAACTCCCAAACTTTCCATCTGACATCAGCTCCAGAAATAAAGGTACAATAGTGCTTACGACATATTTAAAATTATTCAGATCAAATCCCACTTCAAACTTTCACCTTGAGACCAATGCACATGTGTGGGCGATGCGGCAGATGTCAAAGCGGGCGTCAACTCGCTCCAACTTCAATTGAAAAACTAAAAACGACCAGAGTCGAGGAACACTCGGTCAACTTATCCAGAAACCTACGGTGCCTCGACGTTTTCACATTTATCGGCCGTTCTAATAATTTGCGCCCAGAAACTTCGTTTCGCTGCCCAGGTTGTTAAGCGTTGGATGTTGGCTGCTAGCATCATTGGTCATGCATATTAGCGTGTTGAAGTACAGCATTGAGCCAACTCAGCGGAATCATGGTTATTTCAACGGTGCATAAATGCACTCATGAAGTCACCGTCCTCACCAAGCTTTTGTACACAAAACAAAAATCATCCATTACCCTGAGAAACTAGGGCTAGAATTTGACTATTGTGGTTATTGTACCCAAATTTCAATAAATTACTGAAAGCGTTGTTACGAATGAACACACACAGACCAGGAGCTGATTGACTTCGATGCCAAAAACGTCACAGCTTCTTCACAGAATGTCTTCTACATCAAGAGCTGCAGTGAACGAACCAACTATTCCAGAACTTTTGCCAGTGTTCTTGGAAAGTTTGTTTTTAACTTTAGCAAAAGCTTCCCACATTCACGTGTCTGGGTGCAGTCTTAAGCCATTTGTAGCTTGTTACATGTTCATTAAACATTAACTTGACTGCTCTTTGCGATGATTGGCCTTCATTTCGAGGCGCATATGATGCATGACATTTTTCAAAACACGATTTCAAACCTCGTATTTATCAGCAGCATGCAAAAATTTTGTAAATACCTACTTAAGATGTAGTTGAACAAGTCGCAGTAATTATAGTACGACTTGAACCTCTGCTCTTGTGTGGGACCACTTTGTATTCTTGCATAGATGTGCCTGAAGTAAAGTTCCTTATAAAGGATGAGGAAAACTGGATCTGTGCAAAGTAAATAGTTCACATTCATGAACATTGTCGATGAAGAATGCAATCAAGATTTCTGATGCGCCTAAAAACACGTTTGACGTAACGTGATATTAGATTCCGTGTCTCGCTGATTGACGCATTTGGGTTAAGAACCTCCGAGACAGGCTTTGTCAAGGAAGCCGAGACTGAGACTTCACTGTTCGCGGCCAAACCTCTAGAAACGCAATTACACTTGCTTGAAATTTATCAAAAAAACTATTAACACTTCCAAGTTTCAATTTTGTCAAATTACATTATTTTTGCCAAACATTGGTTTTTCCTTTCCAAAGAGATGGCCCATGAGACAATAGCTTAAACCTCTGGAGCTTTACCAAGCCATGTCGACGAAAAGCTTCAAGACTGCGACTAGTCTCAAGACCCAATCACCAACGTAAGTCGACAACAAAGCATATAAACGGTTCGTTTTATTAAATATATTAAATAAGAGGCAATACGCAATTACAAACAAGCTATTAAGAAGTCATTCACAATTATGTAATCAGCATGCGTTCAACAAATACTTATGTTGGCGGAGCTACAAGGCAAAATTAACAGCTAATCAAAGGAATTCAAATATTGAAAAAATCCTGCCACATATTTTAATTCAAACATTTTCGTTTGCAGAAGACTTTATTTTAAAGAAATTATTTCAAAGCAAGTTGAAGATAAGATCAGTGCACTTTCTACAAAGATAAGAAAAAATAATGTAGGACAAAATAACAAAGATGTGCAAACTGTCAGTGTCTCCTCACGGTACTAACTTTTGTTGATAGCTCTGCAAGTGCACAAGCAGTGAACATTTAAACGTTTCAAATTAGGATCAACAAAGAATTGCAACATATGGGAAGCAATTAGTTACGGTTTAGACATGCTTCACAATTGGCGTAGTGCACATTCAACAACAGTTTATCTTATTGAGTAAAATGAAGCATCTGTGAATTTAGATTTATGACAAGAGTATGACATTTAGATCAACAGAAGACAATTTTCCAGTGATCTAAAGCATTGAATTTTAATGAATAGTACTTATTCTATTTGTAAACCCCATACAAAAGCTTTAATTGAATAACATCACTACCATTTCCAACAACTGGAAGAATAGATTCTGCATCTGGCCATGAGTCTGATGAATAAAACTTCTCCGTCAAGTGGTTCCACCTACAAACATCACATGTTATTTAGTAGCACAACCACTTATACTAACACTAAAACAGTGTAGACCACATACTACCACATATTTTTAAGAATTAACTAAAGCTTCTTATGCTTGACTATACCAGGGGTGGCCAACTTGTTGGTTGTGATTGACTTAGAAATTTTAAAAAGCTGCAATCAACTGCCACAGATACCTGTGGCCAGAAATGAAGTAAAAAACGAATGTCATAATAATCAATGCAACTTTTTTCCTGCGACCCTTTCAAATGCATTTATATTTGACACATTCTGTGAGTGGTATTTTCATGTTTGAGTTAATTTGTACTTTGAATACAATAAAATAAAACGTCATGTTCCACAATTTAGTTATTATTTCATTAAACCGATCAGTGAGGTGTTTGAATCATCATACTGTTAACCAGCTTCTTATAATCAGGTGTGCATCCCTTCAATAACAAGCCAAGCAATCATGTAAGTAGCAGTTGGTTAATACAGCATTGTTTTGTTTCAGTTAGATCCATGAATAAATATGCACAATGCACATTCACATAAGTTGAACCAAAACAGGAATCCAGTATCACAGTATATGTATAGTATTCGCCACATTGTTTGATGTTTCAGTACTTTGCACGACTAGCAACTCACCAGAAAAAGTATCGTCATGTCTTAAGGAACATGTCAGTTTTCAATGCCAACATTTCATTTTCATTGCACCTCTTTCTAATGAAAATAGTTCATTCATTTGGTGAGAAATAGTAGTCATGTTTAAATCTTACTTGATCCGAGTATGATATTCAACTATTTTTTCAATCTTTTGAAAATCACGAAATCAAACTTCATGATGATCAGTATTCATGTTAATTTTTAACGACAACGAGCAGCAGGCTGGAGCCTAAATATGTTCTTCATCGTGTCATGTCGAGCAAACAAACACACGACAAACAGTTAACAAAAGATTACAAACACACAATGAATTAACAAAAGATTGAAACCATTTAATAAATAGGTTAGTATGCTGCTAGCATTTGACAAAATTGTATGAGGAAGAAAAACATCACGAAGAATTAATTTCAGAATGAATTACTTTAAGGAAGTCTAGGGTGTTATGGCAAAGTAAAGCAGTTAGTGCATTCTAGATATTTGGAGACAGCATTGTATACAAAGATTAAGTGAAGGATGACCAAACAGCAAAGTTGCAGAAGTCTTGGATGATCGTACAATACACTTGACAAAAGGCTGTTTTAAAAGATTTTGTTGAGGGGCTTTCATCCTGATTGAATTTGTACTTTTAAATGCAACGTGCATTACCTCTTTTGTGTTTAATCAGTTTAGATGGTGGATTATAGAGTGGTAATTTAAGAAATCTGGAAAATCATCTTTTTGGCACAAGGCAATGAAGCTATTTACTCTGCCTAACATTTATTTTGGTCCATCTATGGTAATTGAAACAAGCTTTCACAGAAGCAGCTTCCTTTCAAAGCAGAAGTTCTTAACACTTTGAGAGCTGGCGTACGATATATTCATACACAGAATTTGGCCTAAATCCAGCAGTTTTCAATTGCCTTACCAACACCATAGCTCCTCCGTCGATTGCACTAGAGAGCTGTTCAAGGGCTCAAACAGATAGACCAGTCTTCTAGTCTGCACTCGAAAAAAATTTTTTTGGTTGGGGGTTGCGGATTTTTTGTGAGTGACGTCATAAGTGAAGTAAGTTTGGGGTCATTTTGGCTCATGTTACCTGGCCTAGAGCCCAACCGCCAGGCCAAAGTATGTCACTGAAGGTTTTATTGGAAACTAGGCTTGAGTCCGAGTCTTTTGAGCCTTTGACCGACTTTCTAGCGTTTCTGGTTCAAAAGTTATCATCTAAAATAAACAAATTAATTAATTATCTCATTAGCTAATAAGTCAAATATTTTTATTAGTTTAGATCATAACTTTTGAACCTGAAACCCCAGCAGGTCATCCAAAGTATCAAAAGACTTGGATAGTAGCCAAGTTTCCAATAAAAATTTCAGTGAAATACTACCATCTAACGGTTTGAGCCCAGGGCCAGGTGAAGTGGGCCAAGGTGGCCTAAAAGCCTTCCACTTATGACGTCACTCACAAAAAATCCGCTCCTTCCAACCAAAAAAATTTTTTTCAAGCGCAAGCTACAAGACTTGCTGCGTTTTTGAATTTTTGACTGGGTTGGTAGCGCTTACTGGACCAGAGAAATTCCTGCACAAAGCCACGTGCATTTCAGTGTTTTTTTTCACGAAAATCCCCGAAAGTGGCCGGACGCCAAAGTGTTAAATGAATTGCAAATGCAATATCTATATTTTTCACCATTTATTTCTCAGATGTTATTGACCAATTAAAACATGGCAATCAATTGGCCATCTAGAATGTCTGGTTCAATAGTTACGGCTAAAAAAACATAATTTTGGTAAAAAATTACCCAAAATTTGTTTTTTGGCCATAATGTTTGAACTAGAAGCGCTAGATGGCCAATCAAAGGCTCTACCTACACTTTCTAAAGACTCATATTATAGCCTAGTTTCCACTAAAAACTTGAGTCAAAAATTGGCTCTCGAAGTTGGCACTTAGGGTCCTGTAACCTCAGCCAAAAAGGCCTAAACCTACCCCACTTATGATGTCACCCACAAAAAAACAAAATCCAATACTTTCCAATTTTGTTAGTTTAAACTGAAAGATGCCATATCTTATAGACGGTTTGAACAGCTCTCTAGCTCAACTGGCCTACGGTTTATGGTGGTGCAAAGCTGTTTTTTTGATCATTTTTCAGTCATAGACTGAAACGTTTTGAAATGACTGAAAAAATTAAGTCATTTTGGTCAGAATGTTCAATAATATAGACTATGAAACACTGTTATGGTGAGTTTTAATACAACTGAGACAAATGACCGAAATGTTTCAGTGACAAAATGTCCCAGGAAAAAAAACAAGTGCAAAGTGACATAAGAAATGTGGCTCACGTGGGATTTCAAGGAGCCCAGCTCCCAACGAGTTAAAAGAATTGGTCATTATCTTGGGAAGTAGGGATGTGACCCTCTGAAATACAGCTAATTTGACATGTGTAATGTTGTGATATCAGTGTTGTGATGTCACGAGTTCCAGACACGCATGGGTTGTCATGTTACCATATATGGTCATAGTACACCGAGCGCAAAGCATGACTTTTCGTGTGACAAGGCAGTTTGCATTTGGTGTTGAACCGTGATGTAATGTCTCCTGTTTTCTGTTAATATAAGTTATGCCCACAGTGTGTCAGAGTGGTAACTGTATTGTGAACGTGTGCTGAGCCATCTGCTAGTCAGTACAAGCATGTAGACATTACATTTAGCGATGAGGATGGGATATAAAAGTTATGCCCACAAGTGTGTAGGCATTACATTTGGCGACAAGGATGGGATACATAAGTTATGCCCATAGTGTGTCAGAATGGTAACGGTATTGTGAACGCGTGCTGAGCTATCTGCTAGTCAGTACAAGCGTGTAAACATTACATTTGGCCACAAGGTGAACAGGCTTGTTATTAATTGATTTTCTGCCAGCGGTCTGTACTTAGAAGAACTGTGCTGTTGCCAAGTTGATTGACGGTGAGTGGACTTGCAAGTCATGTCGCAGAATTTCCTTTCCCTATCACCATTGTGTGAGAAATCTGACATTGAGCAAATGTCACGGAATTGGAAATTTTGGCTGAGAAGTTTTAACTCCATGCCAGAGCTAATAATATTACAGATGATGGCAGAAAAGTTGCTCTTGTACTGGACTGAGCAGGATGACATGCACAGACATTATTTTAAGCCATAGCTGGTCCCAACGCTGATGCAAAAACGTTTAATGAAACAATTGCTTTATTCGCTGCAAAATTCGAGCGTAAGCCTAATCTGTTGTACGAACGAAGTTTATTTTCTGCTATGCGACAGCAGAAATCGGTTGCCCAATTTGAATTGCGACTTTGTGAAAAGGCAGAAGTTTGTGAATTCGGGGCCACTGACCGAGTTGATAGGGTGATTCTTGACCAACTTGTTCCTAATTTGTGCAACCTCGAGTTAAAGTACAAACTCCTTGAAACAGGGGACTTGACTTTAGAAACAGCGCTTGCTAAAGCAAAACTCTTTGAGACATTACGGTCCCAGGTTCCGCACATGGGAGAGAAGCAACAGACAGTCGATAATCACGATGTGCCAAACTCAGTGAATTCTATTCATGTAGTCTGCACTCTACAGGCAATGCCATCTGTTGCGTTAGGTCAAGGGTGGGGAATCTGCAGCCCATGTGAACATATGATATGGTCCACATCAGAATTTTCACAACCCAAGTTAGAGTACAACATCACATCAAAACGAAGCTCCACGATAAGCAGGTACTTAGATAGTACATCAAGGGAAGTCTCTCTTTCTCACAGGTAGATCAAGTAGAATTTTAGGAGAAAGTTAATTGATTTTGCGGCCCGCCAGCGATAATGCACAATTCATGCGGCCCATGATAGTTAATAGGTTCCCCACCCCTGCGTTAGATACTTTATCAAGACTCATCCATGTCATGATGTCAACATTCTATGTAAACAGTCAAACACTTACAAACTATTTTTGAAACAAACATACATATGAAGTGAATGGACTTCAAAACTTGAACTGCTCAGGCATCAAGACAAAATCATAACACTTACCCATTTTCATAATAGTTTTCAATTTCATAAGAATTTTGGTCATGGATTGCTTTCTGAAAATATTGTAGGTATCTTTGAACAGGTTCTGGAATTGCCTGTCTATGTCTTTCATACTCTAGATCAAGAGTAGGATCTCCAGTATGTCCAGCTCCATTTAAAAGTTCATCACCATACTGCAAACAAATCAAACATTTAACTGACTAGGGATAAGAAGCTTAACTTAAAAATTACTGAAGTGGTTTGATCACAGTCTCATGGTGACAGCAAGTTCTACAACCTTAAAAATGAAACATTAAATAAAAACATAGTAACAGTGCAAATGAATGGTTAGACTTCCTCAATACACAAATATCCACAGTAACCAGAATTGAGAAAACAACAAGAATGCGAAGTTCATAAAAGAAACAGAGGGATGATGATTTGCTGAACATCAATGACATGGACCTGATGTGATAAACCATTTAATTATAGACTAGAACCAAAAATAAGGACATCTGAGGAAAATTTGATTTTATTACCGAAAAAGAATATAATTGTTTCTGTTTAACATGAATAACATCAGATCATATGTTTGCCTATTTATCTGCAGGAAGTATTTGCTTCAGCAATGTCTTATTCTCGATTTCCTTCTTGTAATCCTCACAAAAAGTTTTTTTGCTTGCTTATTTCTCGAATCAGTTAAATGGTAAACCTTCACTGCAAAACCAGTTTTCCTAAGAATCCTAACTAGGGTAGACAGCATAGATGCTAACAATGCCTGATAGTGCGTTACATCTCTGTGCTGCAAGATTATACTACTTTTATGATGTAAAAAAACTTGATTACAAAATGTTTATGGTAGATAGTTAATGATCTATCAGATTTTGCTTATTTAAAACTGTTATGCTATAGCAAAAAATATGGACACAAGTCACAAATAAGGACAGTAACATTTTCTAAGACGTAGTACTGAAAAATAAGGACAATCTTAGAAATAAGGATGGTATGGTTGCCCTGATTATAGAACAATTTACCCTCCAAATTATTTGAAAATGAGCACCTCATTCCCAAGACAAAAACTTCCAACACACAAACATTATATACCACAAAATGACTTTCATTACCAGCCGACGTTGATCTAAGTCCAAGGTATGCTGTCCACTGTTCTCAGCAGACATAAATTGACTCTCTGCTTTCCAAGGTTCTTGGGAATGTAAATCTACAATTTGTTGCTGGAAACAGTCCAAATATGTGGTCCTAGACCAGGGGTCTCAAACTCAACTTGCGTCGTGGGCCACATGAGGACTTATAAGGTAACCCACGGGCCACATTATAATGCTGACGCAACAACGGCGGTACCTGAACTTACTAGAAACAGCTTTTGCATCTTTATTTCCTGAGAAAGGTATCATGAATTATTGACAAATCATTTCTAGCCGTCTCTACGTTCGTATTACTAATTTCTAGCCATCTAACGAACTTGTTCACTAGCTAGGCGAGCAATTTTTAACACCTGTGAATAAACAAAATGATGTAAATGTTGTTCATTTCATTCAGTTTCATGCCCACTTTTCCTCTGGGGAAGGTTGTGGGGGCAGCAGCCCTTGGAGGAGTTGCAATGTTTAACGGCCAACAGCAATTTCAGATGGTTCTGCTGGCTCTCCACCACAACGAGACCGAGCAAGGTCGGAGATGTAGTCACTCTGCCTAGGCCTTTGGATGACCTCTGAACCGATTTTCCGTGGGTTTAGCCAGCAGAAATCGCCTCGCCAGTCTTTGGTGGGGAATTCTGGACAAATGGCAGAACAAAAAAAAGCACATATATGCTCCCTCAATTCAGAGAAGTGGTTCGACATTCAAGGCTTTGCAAATTTCACACCTGCGCACTTTGTTGTGAAGTGTCACACCATGGACTCTTAGCAAAAATCCCATCTCTGCCGCTTGCCCCTGAGTTAATATTATTTCGGTCATTACCTAAGATTCAGGACCATAGGTGAGGATCGGAACAAAAAACGATTAAACAACTGACAGCTTTATTGACAGCGTGTCCGAGCTCGAGTCTTTTGAGCCTTTGATCAACTTTCTAGCGTTTCTGGTTCAAAAGTTATCATCTAAAATAAACAAATTAATTAATTATCTCATTAGCTAATTAGTCAAATATTTTTACTAACTAACATCATAGCTTCTGAACTGGAAATCCCAGCAGGTCATCCAAAGTATCAAAAGACTCGGATTGTAGCCTAGTTTCCAGTAAAAACTTCAGCGAAATACTACCACCTAACGGTTGGCCTCCAGGGCCAGGCAAAGTGGGCCAAGATGGCCTAAAAGTCCTCCACTTTGACGTCACTCACAAAAAAAACATACCCCCCAAGCAAAAACGTTTTTTCCGAGTGCAGACTAGAAGACTTGCCGCGTCTTTTGAGACTTTTACCGGGTCTGTAGAGCATACCAGAGAAATTCCTGTGCAAAGCCACATGCGTTTAGGCGTTTTTTTTCCGAAAATCCCCGAAAGCAGCCGGACGCCAAAGAGTTAAAAAATTGTAAAGTTTTAAACTTCGGGTTTTTGTGGGTGACATCATAAGTGGATAAGTTTTAGGCCATTTTGGCTGAGGTTACCTGGTGCTGGGCACCAACCACTGGCCATAACTTTTGAACCAGAAACACTAGAAAGCCAATCAAAGGCTCGAAAGACTTGGATTTCAGCCTAGTTTCCAGTGCTAACTTGAGTCCAAAAATTCCCTTTAGCGGTTGGAGCCCCAATGACCTTTGCCAAAACGGCTTAAACCTAGCTCACTTATGATGTCACCCACAATAAACTCAAAATCCAAAACTTTCAAATAAAAAAAATCTAAACTAAAAGACTCGCCACATCTTTTGAGGGTTTGAACAGCTCTCTAGCACATTCAGCTAGCGAGTTATGGAGTTGGTAAGTGACACTAGAAACCTGGCTCATGCAAACTGTGCTGGCTCCAAAGGTGTTAAGAGCTGCACACACTTCTGTGTATCTTAGCACTTTGATCACTAAAATGAAGTACATGGATAGATGTCCCTAGGCAACCAAGGTGTTAAGCATCTTCAAATTTGAAATATCAGGCATTTTACAGTAATAAACAAATGCATTCTACCACTGTTCAGAAGCCTTTTGCTGATGTACATGAAAAAATCACGAATGTTAAAAAGAACAATGCTACATTCTGAATTTGCTGGTTCTTCTCTGACCCCAAAGTTACTTAAAATCAACCCATTTTTTACCAGTTTGGTAACTACGCTCACCATGCATGTACCAAAAAGAACCCTGTTAAAGTGACATTTATACTGCACTTTGTTGTACAAAGTCTGATTTTTGTGGTTGGCATACTGAGATGGATTTGAAACAAATAATATTTTTGACAACAGACTATAACAACACCTTTTCTGCTTCATGGGACACAAGTAACCTGACCAATGGTCAACTCAGTTAAGTAGTTGAAAAGTCTGTCATTCATTTAAATCTTTTAGAAAAGTCATTAAACCTTAACACAATGGCAGATATAAAAATGTAACAAGCTAGGAATTACAGTAAAATTCATCTATTAATGACTTCGGCTATAATGACAGTTCCCCTACAACTCTTTTTTGTTAGTCCTGGCAGAATTTTTATTTTTCAAGCATTCGAGGTCTGCTGTAACAACTTTACTATATCGTCACTTCACCTATAGTTACGTTTTTTTCAGTCACCGCAGACCATTTTGTTTGTTTATAACGACAGTTGTTTGAAATGTAAGCTTGCCTATGTGGAGCTGCCACACAAATCTTTTACGACTGAATACAAACACTGTTAAGTGGCCAATCGTTGATTTGTGACAGGTGTGACATGAGAATGGCATCAAGCATTGAGCCATCAGCAGAAATAGAGGCAAATCGTCACATGAGTTTTACTTTAAGCATTAGGGATTGTTGTGACTGTTGTCAATTTGATTGATGGTCTTGGCGGAATAGTGTGGAAATTGTCAAACAAAAGAAGTGGTATCTCATTTTGGAAAAAGTATGATATTGTTGTTTCACTCAATAGTGAAAATGGTACAAAAGTGCCACAAGTTTCAAGAGATTTTGATATCCCTAGAAGGACGTTGACTACAGTTCCGAAAAATAAAGTAAAAATAATATCTCACTTATTCTTATCATTCTTAGAGTTTACATGAAAACATGACACAGTAAGCAGAAATCCTGATGAAAGAACACTTTTAACCCTTGCTAAGCTTTGGCATTGAACTAGTAAATAATTTTAGAGATAATTTATTGTAATTATGCTACAACAACAGTTCGCCTATGATGACGCTTTTTCTCTGGTCCCACGAAGTGATGTAATGAGGAAATTATACTGTATTTAAATAAGATTTCAGGACAGAGGATGCGTAATTTTACGTGAAATGAATTTCCTACTAAAAATTTGCCGAAATTACATTCACATTGTTCACGAAAAGATATTTCAAACATTACTTTGAAATTTTTATCCTGTTACTGTGAAAATACTTACAGGCTCCATGTATGCTTCAGTGGATGAATATAGTGTCAGCACAAACAACAAGTTAAAAGTATTTTAGATAACGAATACAAAAAACCTGCAATTACAAATATATAGATTATGAAGACAACACTTATTTGCTTTAAAACCACTAACCATGCATGCAGATGCAACAGACTCAAAGTCAATAAACTTTCAAAAAGGTAGGTAGTGTCTATAAACTACCATATCTGGTTTTCGGAGGACTAAAAACGGTATCTTGTATCCAGATTTGTGATAGATATAAAACTGAGTTAGAGATGTTCATGCCACCGTCAACATGGTCGAGTGGGAAATGACTAATGCTGCTGTGCAAGTTCAAGTCACATCTTGGCTATATCATTTATTTTTTATGTGTTTTTGATGTTCTCGCACAAGATTGTATGTTGAATTTTTTGGGACCACTTGTTATGTGTCACATTAAAACCCTTTAGGGACCACAGAAGCTGATATGTTGCCATGAACTATTTCAACCACAACTCGCCAAGCAATAGAGCTAGAGAGGTGTTCAAACCCTTTGAAGATACTAGTTTTGATTTAAAAAAAAAGGTTTAGATTTGAGTTTTTTGTGGGTTACATCATAATGGGGGTAGGTTTAAGTCTTTTTGGCCCACTTTATCTAGCCCTGAGCCCCAACCACAAGAGGGAGATTTTTGCTTGTTTCTTAAAAAATGCTAGGTGAAAACCCACATCTTTAAAGCCCTTGCACAACTCGGAAAGCTTAAAGGGCAAATCAACATAAATTTGCTACGGGCCACAAAAGTCTATTTCATTTCAATAGAGATCTCATTGTAGTGTGGAAGAAATTATAGAATTACAATTACTTATTCTAGGTCAAGCTTTTGTAATATTTTCTACAATTGAGAAAGCTCTCGCAGGCCGCAAGAAAAACTTTCACGGGCTACATGCTGTGTAGCATAAGCCTGCTCTATGGATTATTTAATTGTTTATTTTGTGGTTTTTAGTTCATAACTTGCATCCTCATATGTAAACTGGGTGGTTACACTTCAGTGAAGCACAACTCAGTGAGAGATTGAGGCACAGATAATGAGAAAGGTCTGTAGGGATGTTCAGACCGAAGTCACACTTCTACCAGTCAATGAGAATGACTATGAAAGAAAAGTCAACACTGCTGACAATGCAAGGTTGGAAATCTCTGCGAAAGAACTGTGGAATAGCTGTGAGAAAACTTTCTTTGATATAAGGATCCCACATCCTGCCTCACAGTCGTATTCTGGAAAGTTCTTGGCAGAGGTATGACAACATCATGAAAAAGAAGGATTTAAGTACTGTACAACCAAAGAATGATTGGCATAGAAAAGTCTTCATTCAATCCCCTTGTCTTCACAACAAGTGGATGGATGGCACCAGAATGCAACAGAGTCAACAAAACACTAGCAGAAAAAATAGCTGAAAAACGCAGGGAGCCATATGCATCTGTCATAACATACATAAGGACTAAGCTCAGATTTGCCCTTTTGAGGAGCACCCTCGCTGCAATACGGGGATTTCGAGGCAAACGAAGTGATGTCCACCTCCAAGACCTCACAGACATTGACTTCAGCCTAATTCCTAGGCCCACAGTCATATTAAGCTGAATGGCAGTGTCAATGACATGACACCAATGCTATTTGTGAAATAATAAGTGGTTAGTTCACATAGAAATTGTCACTTTTTATGAAACTGTACCCTAGAACTAAATACTTCTCTAACTTACCAAATATATTTTGTTTTTCATGTACCAACACTTATTGGTATAAATAATGCTTACTGGCAATATTACTGTAACCTGTTCATACTCTTGACTCTTCAACTTCATTCATGGTGACACCATGCATCTGGTTGGAGCAGGGTGGGAACCACTTGTGGCACCAAAGTGCCAAAAAATGTGGTGGCACCATGGTACCAATGCCAATGTATAATCTGGCACAGGTGCTAGCACTTGCTGAATATGGCACCAGTGCCAGTACTTGCTGAATAGGGCATTGTTGCCAATGTATAATTTGTCACCAGTGCCCAGCACTTGGTGAATAGGCACCGGTATCAATGCATAATCTGGCACCAGTACAAGTAGTGGTACTGTACTTGGTGAATAGGCACCGCTGCCAATATATAATCTGGTACCAGTGCCAGCACTTGGTGAATACTGAATAGGGCACCGGTGCCAATGTATAATCTGGCACCGGTGCCAGCACTAGCTTAATAGGCAACGGTGCCAATTAAAATTTTGTCACTGTGGCATCGTGGTGCGTGTCAGTTTCTGGTGCCAGTTGTTCAAATGGCACTGGTGTCAGCAGTTGCTGAAAAGAGCAGCAGTACCAATTTGCATGTTTGCACCTTGGTGCCAGTTTTGTTTTGGTGCCACTAAATAGTGATGGTACCAGTCCAGTAGGCCTATAGCAGTGATTGTGGTAACTGATGCCACTTTTAGGAACCTAGGTGAAGTGAGCCCAGTGTTGCCAGATGCTGGTTAAAAAACCAGCCCAATGTCCTCCTAAAACAAGCCCAAAAACAGCCCAAATTTTTCCAAACTAGCCCAAATTACAGCCTAAAATTTGCAATAAAACTAGCAGTTTGCAGTGAAAGTGACCATCATTAACTTACTGCAGTTGCATCCTTTGTGCAACACCAAGGCAGCGCAACCCGCGGTCCGCAAGATTGTTTTAAGTGGCTCGTGATGTAATGTTCGTAAGCAGACTTTTTAAATTTTTAGTATTTTTTATAGGCTCAAGTATATTTGCCATCAAAACACACCAAAATTATACCTGTTGTTTCTGTTATGGGCCTACCACCCAAAAACTTGTACAACAAACACTTTGAAAATATGTCAATTTTTTAGATTTGGTTTACATCCATACAAGCTGGCAATACTGAGTGCAACTATAGGACTCATTATCATCTCGTGTTATCGCATAAAATGTATCAAAATCAAGACATTTGTTATATTATAATAGCTTATTGTTACGTCACAAAAACACTTGTGGCCCGCAATAAATTTCCTCATGTGAAAGTGGCCCGCAACACTATACTACTGATCTTTCTTACAAAGCAACATCAAAGATACAAAATAACAACAGCTAGTAGTAGCATCATGATGACAATCAAATTGTCATTAATATCACCACACATTGCAGTCGAAATAAAATGCTAATAGCAAACCCTGATGCATACTACAGCATATCAAGCATGTGCTTTAGGGAATAAAGAGAAAGTTTCTAATTTTCTTTGTCGTTTGCAATTTGAAAATACAACTTTGATTCCTCAAAATAAAATAGAATATGTTTGATCTGATATACTGCTCAGTAATTCTTTAGGGTGATGTAGGCTTGCATCATTTATACTAGAATGGCCAGCAATATGTGCAGCGATTTGTAGGATAAATCTGCAGATTTAACACTATCCCATACGTTATTACGGCCTTGCTATAGGTTAGCCAGCATGAAACAGACTGCGCCTAGAAATGTGTTTAGCAGTTGTAAAATGATTCTTTAAAGTTTAAGTTATTGTAATGTGCTCTTCTTTCACATCAGCAGTATTTAAAATAGGTTTTTTTTTATCTGTAAATGTTTTGTGTATCAAACCATTCAACTTGACATCTTTTTCTCATTTTCGCAATAGGCGATTCACTTGTTTAGTGGGCCCATTTACCCAAAAAAGCTTCATGTCAGAGGTTCTTAACTGGCGGGTGCTCCCCCAAAGGAGGCGTCAATAAATTTCCAGGGGGGCGCAAGCCTTTATCTATGCACCCTACAATATGGAAAGTTTGATCAATAAATATACCAATACATACATTAGTTTTACAGCCCATTTAAAGTCAGGAGCTTGAATTGAAACAAAGGACAATTACTTAAGGGAGACGTGGTAGAAAAAAGGATAAGAACCACTGCTTACATCAAATCCTTTATCACACTCCGATGCTGTTTAACTACATTTGAAAAGACGTTTGGTGGTACAGAACTTGAAGATGGCGTGAAGTAGGAGATTCATCCCAAAGCTTTTCGTCTGACACTCTTCAGGGGATATCGTCAGAATGAAGTGGAGATACTACCGAACTGGTTTATA
>Ga0210059_1004966_pt1 | contig 21407 bp, 13 predicted proteins | sample Ectturendosymbi2_FD_188042 | JGI IMG/M metagenome (GOLD analysis project Ga0210059, IMG submission 188042) | Ecteinascidia turbinata endosymbiont from Florida, USA - Sample 2 (SPAdes) (version 2) | ecosystem: Host-associated > Tunicates > Ascidians > Unclassified | place: Key West, Florida...
ATTATTTCAGATTTGCAACTAAACCTGCAAAAGCATATCAATATCAGTTGTTGTAGCTTCAATAAATATAGTATGCATTAATTAGTTTTATTATACCGATAGTGGTCGAAAGCAACCAACACTGATATAGCTATCGGAAAATACCCAACTGGTCAAACTCCATTTTTTCAAGAGGAGGTCTTCAGCTTCTGTGAAGTTAGTAAAATTGGCCCAACAATCATAACATTGCTTGACAGCGAATATTAATTGCAAGTTGCCGTCAAGTTTGGCGCAGTTAATTTTCGTCGTGAACTGTCACAAATCCCTCCAACCGTATGTGTTATTATTAGCAAAACTGCCTTGAAACAAGTCTTCATGGCCTTCGGTAAAGCATTGCCAAACCATTGTTTCGCAGGCAAAAAATATGGCAGTATATTATCATGTGTTTTATAAGCTTTAGTTAGTATCTTGAATAAAACAACGTAGACTTACTGAAAGCACGGCCGGATTAAATGAACGCGACGCCCCGGGCAAAGTCGTGACAGCGAGGACCCCTAAACGCTAGGCGCAACTGCGTAGGGTTTCACATGCGTCCTCGTTTGAACTTTGCAGAAGCACCGGTCAGAAACGTCAAAACTGATACGATTTGGCAGCCTACACTTCAGAGACACTTGGGGGTGACCATGCACGGCAGTTCGTATTTGGTTATTAATTTGTTCAAGCAGAAAGTTGTATCAAAAAAAAGATCTTTTTGCTACCGTGACACTACACAACAATCTTTTTTGTCGTAGACTCTCTGACCATCTTCACTACACAAATTGCAGGTTGCGCAGCTTACTCGCGGATTGTTTTACTGTTGTTCTTTATTACGTAACAATAACACGGCAACAAATCTTGAAACGTTCACTTCGAGTTACGGTAGTAAGCGTTTTTCGGCATGAGACCACGCGGCTCCCACTGCGGGTTTTTTTCCACCCAGGTCTGCTTTTTTAGTCGACCTGGGTGTCTAGGTTTAATTATGAAATCTCGCGTTAACTCTGGGTTTTCTGAAGTGATAAATTCATCAGCAACTTCAATGTGTTCAATAATATTAAACGTTATACTATAGTGTTTGCCATGGGCGTCGGAAGGATTTTTTCCAGGAGGGGGCCAGTAGGGGATTTTCCCCAAATTTTTTCCAGGGGGGGGCAAAAGTTGTGAAATTTGGTTTTTACCCCTCGAAATTGAAAAACCAACTTTTTTTTGCTAATAATTTCAAAATTCAGGGGGGCCAAAGCCCCCCCCCCTTCCGACGCCCATGGTGTTTGCATGAGCACATCAAGTGAGAACGTACGCATATCGGATGAACCAGAACGTGTTCAATCGGTTTCATATCCTCAAATAAGATCATTGTCAGGGTTATATATATATCTAATGCTCTGACGCCAACCGAAGAAACTGGTGAAACAAAGGTTAGGACTGATTGTTTAAATTTCGATGTTTCCCAATTAGGATTACCGGATGCGTTTAGTGAAAATACCGGCCATTTTGTCAATAGTGGCAAATCTAGGTTGCATTCGTAAGCGCATATTCAATGGGATTGGATTCTTGAAAAACATTAAAAAACACTTTTTTGGCAATGCATTTCTTTTTCGTGTTATTTTCTTTACAATTTCATGAAACTTCCACAATTTTGGTTTGAAAAATTTTCAGACATTTCATAAACGTACGCTTTGTGGGCAGAGTCTATAGCAGTGTTTCTCAAGCGCGGTTCTGAGGACCACATGCGGCCCCCAAGCACTCTTTCCGCTGCTCTCAGCAGTCTTTCAACAAATCCCCTAATATCTTGTGTAACAGACTTCGTTCTGCAATAAAACAAAACATGTTACTTGACTTGTGGTAAAATTTTTTAGTGTGGTTCTCTAACAAAATCGTAGTTCTGTATTTGGCTCCCTTTAGGGAAAAGGTTGACAACCACTGGTCTAAAGTCCTATGCTAAGCATTAGCAAACTAACCTAAAAGCGAAAACCGACAACTGCAGTGTTTAATGTGAACGGAAGCGTTTTCTTAAACTCTAAAGAAATCATGCACTTAGTAAATTCCCAATTTTACATGTTATACATCAATTTCTGAAGTGAACACCTTTTCGTGCTAGTGTGACTAAACAAAGGAAGATGGAAAACGGAGAGACAATGAGTGTTGTTAAATGAACTTCTCTGAAAGAATTGTCCTGACAAGATTCACGTCTAGAGTCATTATAATTGGAAAGGTTCTGTGTTAGTTCTACAATATTTGCAGTTACTGCAAACTAGCTATTTATTTTCAAAATACCGACTTCGGGCACTGATTTTCAAAATACCGGCTTCTTACCGGCCTTTGGTAAATTAGCAGTAAAATACTGGCGAGGCAGGTGAAATACCAACCATCTTGCAACCCTATGCCCAGTACCTAAAGATTTGTAGCATTTTTAAAGAGCAGAAATGTGCAAGAAAAATATTTACCTACCTACCTTGCAATATATATTGTACGTTGAAATTTATCGTTTTTTTAACGTTGAGCAACTTAAACAAGACATCAAACCGCGCAGTAACCCATACTTTTCATAAAATGCATGAAAATCGATGTGCTCTACTTAAAGAGTGATGTGCACATGCGACCAATGCGATTCAACGTTTTGTGCACTTCAACTGACAGCTCTGATAAAACCCAAGTGATGTGTTCTACTATATTGTTGTGCTTGTTTTATCGTAGGCTAATAGTAATGCAACCAAGCTGAACTACAGTTCCATGTCCAACAACAAAATTAAGTTCATTAATTTCTAAATCATTTGTAGGGATAAAGCAAAGCGTGATTAGTGTTGCTTTGAGAACACCTCTAAAAAACAAGATTGGGAATCTGTGTTTACAAAACTCCACTTCCCGATCTACCCGATGACTATGTTGGTTTTACACCAAGCTGCCCCCCCACATTTTACAACAAAATTGCGCCCATGGCTATTAGGATGATCGTGTTGGAATAATAAGTTTAGAACGTATATAAAAACTTGAAAATGAAGATGTTGAACAACACCTTCCACACGTGGTGGCATGAACAGCAATTTTTTGGGGGATTTTATTGTAAGTAGTCAACATTTTCCAACACAATAAATATTACCATTGTTCTCATGTGGCTGTACAGAATATTGATTGCTAGTTGAGGGCGTGCAGCTTTGAACTACGGTAATTGGTAATTAGGCATGCAGAAACCTTGATTAGTTTACAATGATACGTTTTAGTCTTAACATCAAGATTTGCTGTTTATACGTTATTTAGGAAAAACAAGATCAAATTTGGGCAAAAATTTTTTACATCCCCGTAATTACGCACTCCCGTACACCTATGAATCCGGCCCTGACTGAAAGGTGTTCTGTTGTAAAAATACTGGAAATATGACTATTGCAAGACAATTTACGTAGAAATTAACGGCTATAGTAAAACTATGAACAGCTAGCCGTAAGTTGTAAAATGTGCTTATCGTGTTTTTCAGTCACTTCGACTATTTCGGCGTCTGTGGATATAGTTGTACTGTGTTCATTTGACTTATGACCAGGGGTGTAGTGGAGCGGGAACGCGTGGGAACGGCGTTCCTACACCTTTTTCACGTTTTGGTTTAAGATTAGTTAGAAGCTGTTTCAAAATGGCTAGTTTTTTTTGGTGCGTTCCCACACCTTTTTTGTTAACGCTACACCCCTGCTTATGACAGTGTGTAACAGAACAGTAGGCTAGGAAAGGAGTAATTTTGACCAGCATGTAAGCCCAAGCACCCAATCTTGGCTAAACTAAAGACTCCAAAATATCCTTTTCGCCACCTGTTGTTCGAGGCTTGCCATGAAGTCGTTCTGTTGTGGAGATCACGCCGAAAGTTACACTGCGTATGGAAAGTTATGGGTGAAATAGCTTTTTTCCAGCTAACTAGCATAAGCGAATGCGTTTCAACCATCCAAGAACGTCTCAACTTTCGGGAAAAGTGAGGCTAATATTACTGAGTTTTCCCACGACGTATTTTCCTGAGCAAGGTTTCTGCCAAGTACTGCACACGCGTAACAAATACCGCAATCGCCTTGACATGAGCAAGATCGGGGAAACTCCATTCAAACTGACCAACTTGCAACCTGCTTTGAGAAAGCTTGCAGGTAAACACCATCGCAAGGTTCGCATTAGTTGGAATGAGCTGTTTTTTTGGAAATTAATAACATTTATTCTACAAATGCATTTGCATTCGTTTTGTTTTGTGCTAACTAGGTTGCCCGTTTATATTTCATTAGCGTTGAATTATTTTCAAAACAAAATACTATTATCAGAAAAATTATAGGAAGGGGGCAATTTTCAAGCAAAGTGCCTTTAGGGGGGAGATTTTACAAAAGAGGTTGAAGACCACTTGGTGTAGATAGAGGAAACTCAGCAGCCTGCTTCTGCTCTGTCGATCACTCTCATGCACAGTCACAACCATCCATCAAAAATTCTATGATGAAGATTAAACCATCCAAAATTCTATGATGAAGAGGAATTTTCTGACTAGTAAGGTGATTCGTGTAAAAAACTTCAAGAAACAGATGAAGCTGAAGAATCCTCGAAATCGTTTTTCTGACTCTGGTAACTCAAGCATGTAATGAAAAAAATCAATTTCATTTTTTCAAATGTTGGAGCTTTGATGTTGGCCACAAATTTCCCAATTTGTTTAGGTTAGCATAGGAGATTCTCAGAATTCATGTTTCCAATCCTAGTAGCGTAAGCATTTTGAGCACAGGTGGAAATATCATTGGAAAAAGGAACACAAGCTTATCGTCACTTTCGGCAAACTCTTCTGATGTTGAATAGTGTTCACAAAAGCAGCGTGAAGAGCGTTTTGAAAACAAAATTGGATCGAACATGCAAATTACAGTGCTGATGCTGAAATGGAAAAGTACGTGACTTCTTGAGAGTATTTTCAAGTTGCCGTTGCAATTTTTCTTTCTGTGCTTCAATTTGATTTTTTTCATCTGTTGCAAGTTTGTTTTGCTAATGATCAGTATTTGCATAAAATCCCTTGACGAAAAGTTAAGTATCTACTGATTTTTGTAAAGTATTTGTTAATTGTCAAGTGTGTTTTCAACTTTCAATATAATTTTTGCCACAATGTTTGTACAGTTTTTGTCGCATTTGCAGTAATTTCAGTGATTTTCTTTTTTTGTGCTTGACGTTTTTTAACAGAGAAAATGTGTACATTTTTTGCTTGACGTTTTTTAACAGAGAAAATGCGAAAAGAGCATTGAATCCTGGAGTATTCAAGGTTTTTCCTCCTGTAAAAATGCCAGTCACTCTTCAAGACACTCACTATCCACCAAATTATATGCAAGCTACATGAAATTTTCTTTTTTGGTTTTGACGGTTCGCCCCTTTTGATTCTCATTTCACTATTGGTAGTTGCTCTTTTTTGGGTTCACATTTGACATTTGAGTACCCTGCTACTTTAGCCACAAGCTTTCCGCCTCAAGTTCCAAACTTGCAATGTGTGCTTTCGCGCTTGCCCACTTCCATTCTGTAGCCTTTTTTGCTTTATGACATCATATTCATATACCTATAATGAACTGCAATTCTGAGTGATACCTTGTGAAATGACTTTGTAGAGATTGAGGCATTGAATACTTTTGTAATTTTTAAACGAAATGCTGTCTTTTTGCAGCTGTTGTGCACATGGTTTATATGGTATATTTTAATGGATACAGTTTTGTGTAATGTTAGTAAAGATCGAAAACAAAACAAGTTTAAGTGAAATGTGATTTTTGGTCGCATAGATCGGCATTTGTGCAGAAGGCAGAGCAGGAGTCAAAGTTTTCAAACCAGGTGCGGAGTCAAAAAATTGTGACTCCGGGCCACTTCTGTAGTGCGTCAAATCCCCTCCTAAAAGGTCAAGCACTTCAGCACAGTTTATGCCACGAGCACATCAGAGAGATTAAAAGCGAAGTGTCGGCGGGAAGTTGATCTGCGGTAATGCGTAGAGTCCACGCAGTAGACCTGCAACTGCGTTCGACGCTGTTGACACTTGCCTGAGGAAGTGAATGGCATACCATCAAAATCTGATAAAATTCCAATTTTACACTTATTGAACATTCTGGTCGATACGTTGAAGATTTTAAATTGGGTTGATAAAAGTAGATGCAATAATCTCTGGATAAAGATCACATTTAGGTACCGAAGCAGGGAAGCTCCGATTAAATCATTCGTGTTGAAAAAGTAGTTTGACTACTATTTTCTTTGTTTGAAGCACTATCTTTTAATGTCCAACATGTAATTTGCTTCGTAGGCAGTGAACTTACTATCATGATCGCACACTCCACGCTTGTCCACAACCAGCAGCGTCTTCGACATGCACGCGTGGTAGTTCAGATGACATTCGGATTCGTACGTCACACCGTCACTGCCGCAGACAGACGTTCGCTTCAACGCTGCGTTGGCTGCTTGTCGTTCGGCCTCGGACTTGTAGTAAACACGACGGTCGATTACGTCCCTGCATTCTTCGCACACGCACTTGCCGCCGACACACCTTCCGAGATAAAGACAATCCCACTCGGTCGTGCAAACGTCGTCACCTGTGCAACAGTGACTGTTCAAACAAGCACGACTTTTGACGTCACATAAAAACCAACATACAGTAATCACAGTTCAACGCAAGCCCAAAAACGCTAGGTCGCTGAATGACAGTGCTTCATTCTCTATTGCGCTAACTACAAACGAAACCTTCATTCAGTCAGAAAACGTTTGCCATTTATGTTGTTGGGCGACCTTTTTTAGAGCACGCCCTTATTGACATGGTTACAAAAGGTCAGGTGTGATTAAACCGTGCCTGTAAGCTGCAGTCCTCTCATACACATGGTCGCAAGGTGTTCGGTCCTGGCGAAACTATTACAATCTTCCTTTGGGAATACAATTTACAGTTAGGCTTGCAAAATTAAAGCGGTGTTTCATACTGCTGGCATTGCGCGAGAAACTGGTAGCTCGAAAATTTGCGTTCAAGCTTTAGGTATTCACATAAAAACATACCGCATGGTCCTTCGTGTCGCAGGCTTATCCATTTCTGTTCAGCACATAATGCATCTCTCATTTCACAAAAGCTACTGTACGTCACTCCGTCGTCTCCACAAACAACTATATTGCCCCCCGTTTCTGGCGTGCAACGTGGGTAGGATGGGCAAACACATTCAAGCTCCGTTGAGTCCAACGCCGTAGCCAAGCAAGATCCACCAAATTGACACGTTTCCGGATTGCAGGCGGCGTGCACGCTGACTGAAATAAAAACTGTTTTGAAAACATGACACAACTTAGTCATTCCTTTCGCGCTGGAACACCTACGCACGCACTTGGTCGAAAAAGTGGAGGTGAATCTGTTTGAAGTAGCTAACAGCTGTTCGAATTGGCGTGTCATACAGATGAATCAAAATATGGCTGCGTTCTCGCTGACTTTCATCACAAAACAATTGAAAACCAGAAAGAACTGCTTACCTATAATTTGCGTTTTCAAATATTTTAAAATAAACCATCGTTCTACAATTCAGTGTGGATGTAGTATTACAAAAAAAGGTTTCTGATGAAGTGGCCGAAAAGTGGCACTAACAATTTAGATAATGTTCAAAAACCATTCGTACTCAGAGTCAACGAACTATAGTTTTCCTAATGTGTATGAAGAAACGCGTTATGTCAATATTTTACCGTAATGCTTTCACTTGTTTTATGATTGCACAAACAAACGAGCATAGGATCTATATCGAAAAAACATTTTACTACAAGACTTCCTAACCATTAACGAAAATGATCTATGATTTTGTTTTTTACAATAGCGGAATGTTTTCGCAAAACAGATGAATTACTTTGGCTTTTTGTGCATACCAGCACAGGCTGAGTTTTCAAGATTAATTGTCAAGTCCAGCTTACGAATACGGCGGCACGCTGTAAAATACAGTATCTTCCATTAAAAAAATTACGAATCACTTCATTCACTTTTCGTTACACCGAACATCAAAAGACGCGATCAATTCTTATTTTAGAGTAGAAACAAGGCTGTGGAGCCGTAACTCAAATTTCAGTTCCGGCTTTGGCTCCAGGCATCTAAGTTTTTGGCTCCAGCTCCAACAACCAAAAAATTTTGGCCCCGGCTCCAAAATGATTTGGTCCATTGAAAACTGAAGACCACTGCATTATTTGTACAATTATTTTATTTCACAAGTGTAGATGAGGTGTTGCGGAATGATATATTTGACGGATAGTGGTAGGTGTGCATAAACGTTTGAGAAGCCCTGGTCTGCACACAAACTAGGAAAATTATGTTGCACGTACGGCAACCCACGCTCGTCCCGCAGTATGTTAATTCGCTTGCCCCACAACATAGCGCTGTGGAACTGGAACCTAAATTTCAGGCTAGGGCTTCACCATCTAAATGTTTTTGGTTCCGGCTCCAATCCGTTTTTTTGGTCATAGGTCGAATTTTTTTTGAATGAGCGAAAAAATTAAGTCAATTTTCAGACACAAGGAATACTGTTACGGCAAGTTTTAATACAATTGTGAGACCAATGACCCAAATGCCTCAGCGAAAAAAAGCAGGTTTCAACTGTCCAAAATTGCATGGGCTCAGGCTCCACAGCCCTGAATTGTAGAAGGCCACTGTTTTGGGCTTACAGGGCTGTTTTCAGGAAACCTTCATTGGCTTTCCTTGTTCTTCTTTGCTACAGTTTTCAGCTCAATGTTATGGCCTCAGCAGTTGCTAGCGTAAGTCTTTCAGATATGGATGCAGGTGCAATGCACTTTTCAACGCAGCGTGGGGCTATCACCTCCACGGTTTACACATTCGTATCTCTCTTCGCCTTATAAAAATAAGAGATCGTTACTGGTCTGTAGTACAGTCAAACGTTCGAATATTTTTGCTTGGGAAGTAACGGGTCCTACTACTATGCATGATACTCTGAAACTGCATAAAGAATATTGGAAACTTAATGGGGAACATTTTCGCCGTACAATTCATTTTTTCTTACACGTTTCTTCCGGAACACGTCTTAGGTTTTGCAGATGAAAGTTTAAAGAGTTATACATCCCTAAGTCAACAATAAACCTTAGCTGCACGGTCTGTATCCATTTCCCTTGAGATTGCCAGTTATCCAACGTGTGAGCGAAATCACTGGAACGGTGAAAGGGCTTTAAGAGTGGACTAGGTATGGAAAAAACATACCTGCGCACTGCAGTGGCATACTCAATATTCTTCCCTACACCTTTCGAAATTATAATTTGCTCCATGCCTCTCCACAAAAGTCTTTTTTCAACTTCTCTTGCGCTTGCAAACACTCACCAAATGCTGTGGCTGTGACGTAAATGATCAACACGGCACTGACTTGTTGCATTATTCAACAGTCTGTGGTTGATCGCAAGATATTCGCTGAAATATTACAACACTGGAGACTTTGTTCCATCACATGCATTGATTTCCTTCAGCATTATTTTCTTTCACATATACGTCTTCAATCTACATGTGGTTTGATCAAAATTATTACAATAAATCCTGAAAAAAAGACAGTTAATCCTTAAGGCAGAAGATCAACAGTCGATTATCAAGATTCATCAACTCTCGCGTATGTGATTAAAAGAAGCGCTTTCGCATTATGTTGCACTAATGCCTATTTAACAGTGGACCACGGTATAGGCTATAGCTGTCTATGCTGCTGGTGCAACAGGCAAAGGTAGTGCTGCCAGTTTCTGCAACCTTACGAAAAATCAACTCACCTTCTGCTCTCTAGTCACCTCACTGTATCCTCCAACTTCACACCATGCAGCGCTTTTTAACACACGCACGTTGCAATGTGGTAAGCCACGTCTAACCACCAAAGAAAAAATAGCAATTTATATGCTATCGTTTGACTTTCTGTAGCACAAGCCAGGGTGGTGAGGTTGGCATGTTTAATGCCACATTCCTGAAATTTGGCCTTTTTGAAAGTGGTTTGGCATGATAAAATGCTGTTTAGCATGTACGTCATAGTTTTTCAGGTTTTCGGCCGTTTTGGTGTTTGCAGAGAAAAATGTTTGAGTATTTTGAAAACCGGACTGGTTTGCACTTAAACTTTTGGACCTATTTCGGCCTGTTTTGGTTTGTTTGGAATTTATTGAAGTTATTTGGCATATTTACACTAGCGACTGCCCGTATCTGAACTCCCTGATAGCCTTTTTGTGGTTGCTCTGTGACCTTATTTTAATGATGGATTATTGGTTGTGGAATTGTGACATACCTAACATGTCGAACGTTTGTGTACCAGATTCAGAGTGTTTAAAAGTATGGCACGGTGCATGATTGTACTTTCATATATTTTACTCTGTTGTTTCAGGCGTTTGTAGGCATGTATTTTCTACTAATTGTTTTTTTATAAAACGACGGCATCATACTTCGCTTGAATACGCCTATTTCTAGAGAAATCCTCTGATATCAGAGGTTGCAAAATGTGCAAGATGATTTACAGTTTAATTAGGCGTGTACTTTGGAAGTACCGTAAAACGATTATTGATTTGCATGCAATAATCGTACGTTGGGTTCTTTACCAAGACTGTGTTTTAGCTGTTGTTAAACTGGTTAATTCAAAACAAACAGCGTTCGGTCTCAAAGCAGTTTGACATCTTTGAAGCTGTTTGAGATATTCTGACAAGGAATTTGACACGTGGACATCTCCATGTATGAATTTCAGAGTTATCTTTTAAAGCCAAGCTATAGGCGAATATCTACATGATATTTCACTGGAGACTCACATAACTTTTAGTGTCGACGTATCTGAAAAGAAAGAGCAAATCCTGCTCATGTGCAATGCAGTTACAACTTTGCTGCGTAAAAGTGTTTTTTGGTGGACCGTTATCGTAAAATGGTGCACAATCGGCTACCAGCAACTGCACGAAATGATGGTGGCATTTGCACAATCATGCGGAACTGACTTTTTTCTTAATGTTGTGGTTGGAAAAAAATGGAATCACCGTTGTTTAGGAATTATTTCCGAAATATCCTCCAGATTTCAGACGTTACAGGTGAACTTGGCACGACGAAAGTCAACATCACAAAAACATACTTGCAAAGCTCCTTGGAAAAACTTTCTCCATACGTCTATGAACACAACATTTTATTTTAATTCATGAAAAAGGCATTTTCCTGCTCATCTATTGAGAGGCTCTGAATTTCGACCGAGCTAGGATTCTGCGTGTTGGTTCGCAATAAAAAGCACTTCGTTTGTACAGTAATTAACAACGCAACATTAAAGTTCGGTCTATCTGTGCCGGGAGCTTTACAAAACAAGGAAATTAATCAAGAGATTCCATCTTGTTTATAAGAGCTATGGCCAGGGCTGCCAAGTCCTATTTTGAAAAGGCGCTAAACCAGGCCTGCAACCAGCTTGAGCTTGGGATACCAGGGGGGCGAAGTTTCTGAGAGTGGCCCAAATTTTTAAACTTTGTCCAATACGTTCAAATTATGTCCAACATATTTTTCCAGGGAGAAAAATTTTCTAGGGGGGCTTACGGGCCTGCGCTAAACATTGACTAAGAGCGAAAAAACGAAGAACATGCAAAATACTTCTTCGAGCGTTGCAAGATGTTTGTGTTTTGCAATGTTATGATTTGCATCAGCAGATGTTTGCGGTTGGATCCAGATATATGTTTTGTCGGATGGAGCTTGAAAAGCAGAAGATATTTTTGAGGAGGCCCACTTGTCTTCAGAGGAAAATTGCACCAGTAGCTCGAATTCATCCGCCAATGACACTTACCTTTTAAACACTAAGCACAGGTTTTATCAGCTTAGCTTGTTGAAGTCTCCGCTACTTACAATATTTATATGATGTTCATTTCGCGATTTCAAAAAAACTACGTTGTTATAACAAACACACTACGTCTGTAAACGTAACTTGTTTTGGATTGTTGTCTTTCGCAGCAGAAAAGAACACAATATTAAAATCGATCGCCACAGAATTTCCAAGCACTGTGAAGAGTGTGGGCAATTTAAAGGAAACACATAAAGAACTATTTAATTCACACAAACGAGGTTCATTGCAATTCATACTTGTGTACACGACAAGTTTTATGACAGTGGGCATTGTCAAACATTTGGCCTATGACAAGCTCTCAAGATGTCGAACAATCAATGTTTAATCAATGAGAGAACAGTTCTACTGTACATCTGAATGGAAGTAGTTGTGTAAGCGCTGATGGCAATTTCCAAGTTTTTGTATTTTGTTTGTTTATAAAACTGTTCCTTAATATTTTAAGGAAAAAACTTTAGATTTCGCGCTAAAAATCTCAAAAACTCCTGGGCTTAGCGAAAAAAGCGAAATCTGTGAGTTTTGCGCTAAAATGTCAACCCTGGTCAGGACCAACTTCATTCTGCGCAATTATGAGCTGTGTTCAGCCACCTAAGGTAAACTTTATTACGCTGCACACTGGCCTAGCCAGTCCACTCACTTTGATTGACTGCCTGCGGTCAGATTTGACTGTTTTCCTGTACACTCGCGTATCTTCAAAAATGTAGCTCTCCATAGTTAACTTAATAGAAACGCCACAACCGTTCTTGCTGCAATGGTCCAGCCGACTGCATTCCCCGACAACGCTAGGAGGCCTTGAAGCCAATCCTCCCAGGCCCCGCTAACGACAGCCGATTTGACGCAGTTACAACGATCGTCAGATGTGATCATAAGTCACAGCGCAACTCTGTTTGACTAACAAACACGAATCCGTTTTGAACAGAAAAAAGCGTAAGCATGCTGAAAATTCAACTTGTTTTCTCCGGTAATGGGAATCAAGAAGTTTGGGGATTTGCTCCACAATAACAAAAACCTAACTGCCTACAGTAGTTCAATGAATTTCGTTTCATCATTACGAAGATAGCCTAGACTCAAGATTACGCAGTGCAACGTTTGCCTATTTTACTTGATTCGACTTGCAACTAAGAATGCATGGCAAATGTGTGGTTAACATACATCTTACTCAAAGTTCTAAGGCTAAGCTAATAAGGTGTTTTAATTCAGCACACCATAAATTCCTGGATCACATTGTTTTTCATCTTTGGTAACACGCGAGACAATACGAGAAAATTAAACACTTTACAGCAACTCGATTAAAAACGCTTTTGTTTTGTAATAAGTTGAATTATTTCACTCTTTTATTTTACCACAAATCAACATGTTCGCAGAAATCCTGATCCTTTTCTTCGAAGTGCATGTCCTTCAAACTCATCGCAGAAATGAGCGAATGTACTGCATGCAGCAACTTTATCAACACTGCATCAGCAACCTTCCGGCTGGCCTTTATCGCAAGGATGACTATCATGTCAACTTCTTCGTACACGTCAATCGCTCTGCTAGGCTGTACGGTCAGTTTTGCTTACTCTTACGGAACAAATTCAACATGGGACTCCCCTCTCTCTGGGGATTGGTGTTGCGCGCACTGGTCAAAACAGTGTTGGCTCTACCAGGAATCAAAGCGTGCTGGCGCGTTGTGGGAAATTTGAGAGCGGGAGGTAACTTCGGCAGCGCACAAGTCAAGTACACAACCTGCATAGCTACGGCATATTTTCTCGTTCTACATTTCAGGTACGGCGTGTATTTGCTAGGCATACAGAAATCCAAACCTCTTTCTTTTTACTATCTGTAGGAGGCAAGGTGATTAGTACCTAAGTAAAACAACCGATTTGTGTAGATCAGGGGCGAGCAATTAATTTGGCTCTGGGGTCACTTTGAGAAGGCCGCATTCAGGGGAGGGCCGCACCTTCTAATGGAAATAGAAGCATGTCTTGGTTGAATTAGCTTCAGCACTAACATTTACTGTCATAAACTGGAGGTAAGTTTTGAACATATTCCCTGAATTCTTCCGCGGGTCACTGAAAACGCTTTAGCGAGTGGCGTAACTGACGGGGGTCAAGGGGGCGAGCCGCCCCCTGGTAAGCTAAATACAAAAACTGGGCCCTTATCAGCTGACATTTTGGGATTTAGCATTCTTTCGAGTTTCATTAGGTTGTTATTTTTTTGCGTTTTTGGGGTGTGTTCGTTTTTTTAGCTGGTATAGACATCCACGATATTCGTATTCGCTATCATTTCTTAGCTTTATTTTGAGAGTTGGCTCGTGGGCCCCCTTCAGCTAAGTTTTGCATCCCCTGACTCAAACCTCTAGCTACGCCACTGGCTGTGGTGGGCCACATTTGGCCCGCGGGCCGCTATTTACCTACCCCTGTGTAGAGGATTTGGATTTCTCCAGTGATTTGATCAAAAAGAGGACAAAACCTGCGAACATATGGCAAATAGGGCCCCGACATGGGGAAGTTCCGCCCCGGGGCGAGTCGAAAAGTGCCGCCCCGCCCCCAAGCCACGGGTTAAAGCAAAGTCAAGCCTTTCAGGACGGAATTATTTCACAACAATGCATCACCAGGCTGAAGTTAATTTTGAAAATTTCACTGAAGTGAAATTCCGGGATATTTTGCTAACCGGGGTGGGACACCGGGACAGACGTTTAAACCGGGACAGTCCCGGCCAAACAGGGACGCATGGTAGGTCCAACCTTAACCAAAATCTAAAACCTAAATCTAACTTCAGGTTCATTCGTGAAAGACCATTTGCTATTCCGTCTTTTCACCAAAAGTGCCACCCCCCGAAAAGTGCTGCCCCGGGGCATTGCCCTCCTCTCTGTCGGGGCCCTGGTGGCATAGGCAACATGCTACTGAAGTATTTAATATGTAAGTAGGAACTTGAAGCTAATTATCACCGGAGCGGTTGAATAAACCAAAGCATAAGAAATCACTTGTCTTCAAACATCATGATGATCCAACGACAACGCTGTCATTACTTCCACTCATCGACTGAAACCAAGAAACTGCAACTCAAGCTGAAGACATAGCGCACATTACGTTTGTGCTCGAAAAATGTTGTTTGCTAGATCATATTTGCTTGCAGCAATTATTCGCTAACTAAGAATCTCCTACGCTGTTCTTGAGTTTTGCCAGGTTTCTAGCTGGTTCAAAATCATAACCAAACCTTTCTTGAAGAAGCAATCAAAAATAAAGTTGCATAATTTCCAAACTTTAGAAGCAACCGTGAAACTGGTAGTGGTCCGCCCAGTTTGACTGCCTTTTACGATTGATTTTTCACTCAGTTTGCGAATATGCGTAAAAAAAATATGTTTTGAATAAATTTTTTAGAGACATCATGGAGGACTATGTGCGAACTTTCTACAAAGCAGTGATAACAGAAGAAAAATTTATCCAAAATTCAATGTTCTGGAAGCGGAGGTGAAGGCGGTCGCTGGCGTTATTTCATGTACTGTATTTACATCGATGACCCGGTCACTCATACAAGTAGTTCAACGGTCTATTCGTTCCATTTCTGCCATTTAAGTACAGTGTGTGCATCTGGCAGCGTAGATCAATCAGTAGAAAAAGAACGCTTGTAAGAAGTACCTCGCCCAGCGCGGAGGAAGGCGAGGTAATTCGGTCATGACACGACTTTGACATCCAGCGGAAAAGGTTGAACCCAAAGAAATGTTCGGTGCTGATTCATAGGCTCCACTCGGCTGCAGACGAAACAGTACAACCGTTTGAAATCTACAATACTGGGATCGTTGTACTTGTTTCGTTGTTTGCCACGGGTCTCAAAAATTACCAAGCGCACATTGCGTAAAGAAATCACGTATGGATCAGTGGGTAATGTACATAAAAGGACTCTGCCGCACATTGCCAGCAGTACGCAGTTGATTTTATCCTTAACACCAATCATTTGAAATACTCTGGTTGAGTGATGGACGTAGGCACAAGTTGCGCTATAAATGGCAACGCACAAAAGGCAAGCTTGAGTCTTCTATCACTTTTGCGGCTTGCCACTTAAAGCGTTACGCAACGTTGAATCAAACATTTCGTTTACGTCAGATTTCCATCATCATAATAGCGTCCACGACCTCAGTCATATGTCATTTTTTCAAAATTTTAAGGATAAAACTGCCTATACCTGTGAAGAGAGGACGTCCGGAGTAGAACTTTTGAATGACTTGAAATAACTCAATTCAAATCGGGTCTCTTTTTTTTGAAGACTTGGCTAGTGTCAGAAAAACGAATGACTCGAAATAGCTCGTAGTGTCATTGTTGAATTAGGTTTTATTTTCTTGTTTTTGCTCTTCACTTCTTTTTGCAGAAAACGAATTTCCGAAAACTTTAGTAACTAGCATTTCAGCCAAATGTTTTGCGATATCCGCGGCATTCCTTGAACGCAGCGTTTCAGAAACCTTTTTTGGATGGCGACCTTTTTACCAGGTGGGTTCCTGGCGCTCTCCTCTCTTCCTTGAAACACATGCGATCACACAGTTTTTGTATATGCTTCAAATTGAAAACAAGATTAAACACAAAGATGTATTTCATAAATGAAACCTAATAGTGCAAAATATTTCATTTTTTCTTTGCAATTATTGTTAATGGGATGGGTGTATGTTTGGTGAAGGGATATCGGTCTCTCTACACCAGGCTGGAACTCTCTAAGTAGTTGTAGATCTCCATGTTCAGTAATTTTCAGTCTGTTTCTTTGCTTGAAAAAAAAACAAAGCGACTGAGCTGATCTCCGCTCTACCAAATATGATATTGGGAAGGTAAAAAAATGTACCTTGAGACCTTGTTCCAGAAAACTGGAAAGCAGTCGAAAAGTTTCTTTTTGTAACTAAAAATCTTGATATGATATGTTGAACTTTGGCCTTAGCTCCATGTCATTTCGGATTGAAAGTAGTTCTGCCTCTGCCACTCCTGTTTCCTCACTGCTGACATCTGACAAGGGATTGATCACGAGCCAGGTATTAAAAGATCCTGAAATCTCTCAGACACGTCTCTTTGCAACTCATTCAGGTGTGCACAATATACTTGAAGGTCATCATCTAATATGTTCTTCTCCCCAAATTCAGAAAGGCTTGGAAACTGGTAGAATTCATGAAGGGATTGGTTGCACCTGAAAAACTACAGTTTAGACAGGAAGGTGGAGATAACTGATTTGCCGTTGGTAAGGTTGACGTCATTTGCTTGCAACTGCAAATTAACTTCGATGAACTTTAATTGTGAATACATCTGACAAATACGCAATGTCCCCTTTGATGTGTTTTAGTTCATCACAGACTGTTAAGAAACAGTCTTGGAAACAGGGGCGTATCCAGGGGGAGGTGATTGGAGCGATGGCCCCCCTAAAACCTAAGAAAGTAATTTTATTCATCATGATTTTGTACAATTCCGAAAACAACATTCGCGATATAAGGCCATTTTGTCGCCCATTGCTTTGTCACAGCCATGTTGTGAAGTCACAGCCATGTTGGGAATTGTGAACTTCCTCTCTCTTACCGTAGTGAACACTTAATGGGACTTGACTAACAAATATTACTGAAATCGCTCCCACCCCCGACCTAACTGGCTGGATCCGCCCCTACTTGAAAAAATTATTTAAGTGTGTCAAAAAGTGAGTAGAAACGTTTCAGGCAGTATCCTTTTGACAGCAGTCTAACTTTTCTGTGTGAAAACAAACGTTCAAACACTTCATCAATATCAGTGCAAAGCTATCGAAACAATTTGGAATTGATAGGATGTGCCTCGATTGTATTACCGCTGTGTTAACAGTGATTTGTTCAGTTTCAATGATTTGTTCAGTCTCCCAGTAAATATTTTGCTACCAGATGTTTCTTGTGGAGTGCACAGTCTAAGCACACCAGTACAGCTTTTTTAAAGCAATGGTGAAGGCGCGAATGCGACCTGTCATCGATGGTGCTCCGTATGATGCACCAACAAGAATATCAGAAATTGGAGTGTTTTCCGCTTTGAAAAAATTTCGACGACGTGCAGTGCTGACATAAAATACAGTGTCGGTCAAACAAAACCAAGAAGCTACCGTCAACTGCTCCTCGTCTGGACTTGCGTTTCGCGTGTATGTCATGTCATACCAAAATCGCAGCAATAAACGCCTCCGATATTACTGGCGTACAACAACCAGCCGATCCTTCAGTTTTGCTCACCTAGCGCCGCGGAGGAACTGCGGCGTAAATGTCACACTGGTGGAGACGTCTGACCGCTTCGCTCCGTAAAGGCCAGGTAGAGAGTATTGCGCGACCTTTAATACCAAAATTGCAATTATAAACGCCTCTAATACCGCCCCCTTTTGCTTCACCGCCTTTTTTGCCTCACCATCAACTATAAACAATTCTTCGCAGCGCCCACACTGTGCGGTATCGCCTAGTCTGTGAAGCGCTGAACGTTTCAGCCCTACTACACCTTTGCATAACTCTCCCCTGCACAAAATGGAAGGGTTCCGCTTGACTCGACGGAAAGTCGCAACTTGAGTCGGGCAGACTCGGCTCGAACTCGACTTCCAGATTCATGACCGGTTTTCATCTTTAGCCTGCGCCTACTCTTCACGGTATCGCCAACCGCAACACACTATATCGAAATGAGTAAACTAACAGCAACTAAGAATTATGTTGTAGTCGCCTGGCGACGCAAAACACGGCATAGTCGACATTTCCTCTCACAGAACGGACAGCACAGTTCAATTCCGTCTACTCCATTCAAGATTTGTACCACTGGAACCTGCTATTGGACGTGTTTTCACAAGTGGCAACATTTTGTTGTAAAGCGATTTTTACTGGATCTTTGAATAACTATTTCCAACATTGTCCAAAGATTGCCACTGCATGTGCAAAACGAATGAATTCAACCATTTTACAAGACAACTGTAACTGCTCATTCGAAACAGCGCTTCGGAATGCCTTTGGTACCAACATCCACAGAATAGGCAAATCAGACAGGAAAATCCGGGCAGTATTTGTGAGTTTTCAGTACCAAGAGTATGTTTTTAGGCCAAATGAAACAACAGGACTGAGAGTTGGGGCATTGGATGATGGAACGGGGAAATTTCAAACAAAGGATCGCGTGTTTCGCCGTACACTGTCGCGATCGGCTTGACTACTTCCGGAAAGTTGTATAAACATGAGTATCTGCGTGAAGGACATTTCTATATTTAGGGATATCACTTGGAAGTTGCAAACAAGAAAAGTTTGTCTTTTGAGAGGTGTGATAGAAATCTATAGCAAATTTTATAACTCTTCGAATGGCGTAAGATGGTCATAGCTTAGAATGGCTGTTTGTGAATGGACGATCCAGTACAAATTTCTGAGTGGTTGGTTACTTTTAGGAGACTTCATTTCTGTGTGAGAATTAGAGAATTTTTTGCCAGCACTCGCCAACTTTCAGGCTCCAGCATCTAATATAAAACCCTTCATTATATTTCATTATGAAAGAAAGAGCACTAGGGTGAAAATGTCCATGTGAGGTAAGTTTTATTTTGTGAATCATTCTTAACGTAAGCATGTAGCAACAAACGTCTTGAGCCAAAAACAAATAATTTACTGAATTTGTGACGCATGTCTTCCTATTTTTTATTTATATAACAATTTTGCAGCAGGCGTTAGTCTGATTGGCCCATATCTTTGTCGTGCCACGAATTTACAAACACAATCAAAATCGACCGCAGATCTCCAAAAACACGTCCACAGCGCCAAAAATAACAATAGGAGCTTAAACCGACAATTGGCAAATCAAATAGAAACACCACTGAAAAGTCGCTTATCCCAAAAGTTCAAAGCGTTCGTCGAAGTCGCGCCTGGCAAAAATATTACCAAAACTGTTGAAAAGTGCTGCACGAGCACTACTGTAAACACATGTTTTTAGCAAGATGGAGAATCAAATCTTGGTAAACAAATTAGTTTCTTTCTTGCCTTTGCAGATCGTGCACTAAGACTAAGTACTTTGCAGCAATGTTTCTGATGCAAAGCTAGTAAGTCTGGTTTCCACACAAGTGCTCATAAAAGTAAAAATAGCAGAATTGTTAAGCTTACCTTGTCTTCACAAACTAGATCCAAACGCAATAGCTTATTCACGATAACATGCAATCTTTTTGAAAGTTGTTTTTCTGCGAACGTGCTGCTGTCAGTACTTTACAAAAATATGCAAATCAGTAAGCTTAAGTTTTGATTTGCAACTCCTTTTTTCAGAATTAGGAATTGCGATAGTATGGCATATGTCGTGCAAACTCATTGCACAACCGTCTGTCGCTGAGGTTTGAATTTGGAACACCAACATCCAGAAGACCGTATTGGCGTGTGGCCAGACGTCGTACATTTGATGACATCAGCTTGATTTATGTTTCCACTGAAGTGTCCTCAGCCAGAGATGGGAACATCAAAAAACACTCCATCACACTACAAATCTGTGCTCTGCTTGCCTGCGAAAATCAACTGATTGACTTCCCTCATACCCAAGTTGTTACAATTCACGCACGAAAAAAGCTTTCACGTATCTTTCGAAGCCATCCCTAGAAAGCTGTTGACCAAAGATTAGCAACAGTATTCCTCAGCAATGCTGCGCAATTTTCGTTCTCTGATTCAAATTTTTCAACGTGTCACCTGCGAAGCAAACGACTCGACATTCGTTGTGCAGCAGAGTAAAGTCATTTTTGATATGCACTCAGTAACTTGATTAATATCATCAACGTTTGCATGTCAAACCCATCAAGCATTTCACTTCCACTTGTGAATTATTTTCTCGTTTTAATGTACACATGATTTTCACGCACTTGCTTCAAGGTGTCACAAACAAATACAGCAAAACTATAATAACGAACTGTAGGCATCAATCAGTAACTTCTGAAAAGGTCCGGGATTCACGATAACGTATGTTTTTTGATAAAAATAATGCTTTTTAACAAGTGATTAATGCATTAGTTCAATTTTTCTGCAATATGTCGTCATGGTTTGAGTGGTCTTATACATTTGCAACTGAAGGGAAATACGTTACTGTTTCTGTGCGGCTCGGTAACAAATGTCTCACGGACCGGGATCACGTAGCGGCCATGTGGTTGAGAACAATGCTGAAATTAATAAAATTAAGCAGTGTTAAGGATGTCAGTAAACAGTTCAAAATTTTTGTGACAAACGTGTCTGAGCTTCAACGGGAAAGACAAGTTTTCAGCGAGCTCAGATACTCTTTTAATCACTATTGAAGCGGATCGATGAAACGGGAGATAAGCTGATCTGAAAGATTGGACTGGCTGGTAGACCTGCCGTCACAATTCATCAGTGTTATTCTTTGAAACAAACGCCACACACACACGTGATTCTTGACAACCAGGGGTCGTCTTCGCATGTCACGGTGCCCGGGGCGTACTGCGCATTGTGACTTGAAGTGACATGTGCAGCCAGTTGTCAAAAAAATCACTTAAAGCTGTCAAAAAAATCACTTAAAATTTTCCAAAAGATGGTCAGCGCATCGCAGTAATTGGAACAAACAAGATTGTAAAACTGACAGTGACAAGGACCAGATGGCCTTGTCGCGGCACTATTCAGAAAACCACGGCACTATAAACAAG
>Ga0210059_1004967_pt1 | contig 21407 bp, 10 predicted proteins | sample Ectturendosymbi2_FD_188042 | JGI IMG/M metagenome (GOLD analysis project Ga0210059, IMG submission 188042) | Ecteinascidia turbinata endosymbiont from Florida, USA - Sample 2 (SPAdes) (version 2) | ecosystem: Host-associated > Tunicates > Ascidians > Unclassified | place: Key West, Florida...
TACGTTGTACTGCAGTTGGTGATTTCAATTCATGGTACCAAAGAACACATTGTGCTTTTTGTTGAATGGTCAACATGTTTCATACTTTGTTGCAAACTTACGCCTTTATTAAAAATGACTTATTCTTGCTTATCTGAACAATAAAATGACCTGCAAAAAATAACAAACAAACTTTATGGTAGTATAATTCACTGTCGAAAATGTAAAGTTTCTACCTTATGTGGTTTTTGCGATATAAAAATTTTTAATGTGTGCAGGACTTCATGGACACTCTATATTTACAGCGAATTCAGCCACCGGTTTTCGGAGTTTGATATGTCTCTCATCAAATCTTTGCGTGTTCTTTCACCAGCATCGAATTGCTTTTTCGACAAGAAAGAGTTATAACCTCTGTACTCTTCGGTCATTTCAACTACCAAAAGTATCAGTGAAGATCTTCTCAATGCTGAAACTACTACTGTGAAAAGCATTGTCTCATCAAAGTTTCCTAATGTGTTTTCAAATTAAAGCACCCGTGTTGCAGTTAACTGCATCGCCTTGAACTACTTAGTCAAGAACAAGCGAAAGATGGCAATTTGGGGCATTAACTAACAGGAAAGCAACCAGCAGCAATAGAGATCCATCACTGACTTTAATCTACTACTACTAGGTTGTACTATCATTATATAGGGTAAGTGAATCACGATAAGTCGATTGTGGTGACTATCACAGTGACTTGTTACTCATGGGCACCACCTGGCGGTGACCCTTTATTTTCATGTGGCGCCATCTTCAGGCCCCCACACCCGTATGAATTTGGACCAGTGTTTGAAATGGCTTTAGAAGTTTGAAGCAGCTTTTCCCACCATATACTTGCTGCTGAGCGCCGGCTTAACTGTAGGAGTTTCGACAGCCACATGCGAAGCAAGCTTCTCCAGTGTGGTGAGGATACACCTTATCGCAGGTGCATCACACGACCGCACAGCAGAGATGAGCATTGGACTGGACTTGTCAGTACACGTCAGTACACGTTGATAGCAGGGCTAACTGCTCTTCTCACTGTTTTGCGCTGATTTTGGATGATTTGTTTGCGGTAAGCTAGCAGTATTAGGATAGATTTAGCTCAGGTTGCTTTTGACTTATCGATAGGTTCCACGTTAGTTCGGTAAAAACTCAGCATCAGCGACAAACTTAATGCAATTGGGGCTTTGAAGCATTGGCTACTGCTACTGTTAAAGCTACGTTTGACTGAATTGAATGTTTGGAAAAATATGGCACTGTGTTAAACATTTCGCTGCGTGTGTAAGTACGGTTTTTGTTTTGAAGTATATGTCAATATGATAGTTTTTGTAGCTTGGTTTGACTTTAGTACATATGGCTGTATGCATAACTTGAAGCAAACTTATAATTCTGTCTTGAAGACAGTGGCGTACCCAGGGGGGAAGGGGAGACTTCTGCCCCGGGCGCAGCATTTGCAGGGCGTGAATTGGGGTTGGAATATCACGTAACAATTACGAAATGTCAAAAGTTAGCGGATACTAGTCATTACAATTTACAACATGTCGAATGCCAGTCGCTGATACCCAGTTGCAAGATCTCACCAAAGTCACCAAGGTTCGCAAAGAGAACAATTATGAAACTTAGTGACGTTTTAAATCGTCGCTTGTGCCTCCAGCAACCAGTGCCCGCATGTGGTTTAACTCACGGTTGCGTCAAAATGCTTTCAGATAGCCAGAATTGCGAACTTTTCCACTTCGTTCTCATTCTACAGTTGAATCCAGCATTCACAGTGCGTACAACTGTGCATGCTTTTAGCACAGCAACACACATTAAGAGTATGTTGTTCTTGTTACGACATCATATCTGAGTTTAGGAAATCATTTGATCTTTGATAGTTTGACAAACTTCATGTTGAAATGGATTTGATGTGGTTCTGAAGGTAATCATGATGATTTTTTTGTGGGATGTTTAAATAAATCCTGACTACTTTTGCAAACTTCTAATTACAAATGGACAACAGCGTTGAGCATATTAGTTAGCCTATAATTGTGTAGGCTACTTTTCAGTTACTCTCAGGGACGCGCGGAGAGCGGGGGCATTGCTTCCCCTGTTCTTTCATAAGGGAAGCAACGCGGGCGGAGCTAACTTTTCATCAAAGTATCATAGGGAATTTCATGGTTAACAAGATCTAGTTGAAACAAATATATCGCAGCTATTTACGCGCCCACAACACCCAGAATGGTTTTCTACAGTCTCTGTCATTATTGTTGAGGTCAACATTGTTGCCGAACAGAAACAAACATATTGGTGAAGAACGTTTTGTTTTTTATAAGTTTGAATTTTAATTTAAATACTTTTACTGACCCCTGCCCTGCCGCTGTTTTGGTTGCTACCTGTGTTTTATGTAATTCTACCTGTAAAAAGATCATCTCCACAGACATGATTCTCGAAATTCAGATCACAAAATTGCTAGCAAAACTTCTCACAGAGAGTCACTGGCGTTAGATACTTTCTAGGTTAAAATATGTGGCAAATTTAAATCATATTAGCGTTTTGATAAAATAATCGATCAATTTTCAGCAGCAAAAACAAGAAAACTTTGTCCTTGGAATTAGGTAGTTGCAAGTAAAGTATCAGATTGTAGTGTTTCTTTAATTTTATCCTGCCACGAACGGGCTGGGGGGAGCCCTAAATTGAGTTTGTCCGCTGGCGCGGGAAACCCAAGGTACGCCACTGCTTCAAGTGTCGTTTTTTTGCGAAGTGCGTTCATGTCTGTTGCTGCAACATGATACTGTAGACAGTAATGCTGTTTGGAATCTACGTAGTCGTATATAATCTCGTTCAAACCAGCACGAAAAAATTCTTGTAATTTAACTTGTAATAAAATCTCACTTTTCTGCTACATCGCACGTTATTTTTCTAACAGGCGTCACTGCGTTTCTTTCACATTACAGATAATTTGGGGAAACGTTGTTTTTGTAATCATGGACGCACGGGTCTTCACATTGAGTTTCGTGCCTCGGATTGTGCTAAATAAACTTAAAACAACTAGATAATTCCCTTTTTTTAATCTGACGACTTTATTCTTATGAAAAAAATATCGTCTTGGAGAACCGTGAATGACACTGTTATTACTCTAAAAGTGTTGTCTGTTTTCATTACCATTTGCAGTTTCTTAGATGTTTGCAACGTTTACAAGCCCAGCAAAATAAATTTTGCACCTGTGAAAAACCAAACTTTTCGCTGAACAAACAAATGCCCAGCAACGTTGAATACAAATCGCCACTTTGTCCACTTAGCGATGTCAATCGTGAGCAGTATGAACTATGCGATTACAGGCATCCACTGTTCTCTTCAAGTAACACAACCAGTTGTATTGCGATACGTGTTTTGCCGAAATCGAAATGTTTTTAATACAATGTTATAATAATTCAACGGTCTTGCTGGGCAACTCTCAGACTTGCAACGAAGCTGTTATATACCTAGGCACCTTAGAAAGCACTCTTCAAAGCCGACGAAGTTGAAAATGCAATTTTTTTAGGCTTTAACGCGCATAGATAGCATTAATGCGCATAGAAAGTACAGCTTCTTTGTATCCCAAGGGTAACATTGCTTGTAAGCAAACCTGCTAAATGGTTGCGGTTATTTTTTGTACCGAAACATCTCGTTATGTCAATTATAATGCATCAAACCAACACTGAACATCCAGCAGTAACCTTTACAATCAATCCAATGCGCAGAACAAATGTGCATTCAATTGTTGAAGTTTTCATGCTTCTAACGTTGTGCACCAACTTCCAAGTTTTTGGGCACTGTGCTTTGCAATTTTCGCCGATGACGTTGTATCTTTGATATTTGTCTTGTAAACATTTTCCTGAAATAACTCACGAATATGTTTTTTCGCTCCCCTCTTACTTCGCTTGAAACAATTTGAATCATCAGCGTTATTTTGTGTTTTGAAAGGTATATTGCTAGACACTGGACGTTAATTGTGACATTCCCTAGTGCACCAACCGCAAATCAGTAATTTTACTACTCACTAAAAAAATCAGTCTCCTGTGTGAAATTATTTTCGTTGAATAATTTTACACTTTCACTAAACGAGGCACAGAAAGCGCATTATTTTTGTTTTCTGCTACTCATTCAACGTTCTGCTGTTCAGCAAAAATCGAATAAAGCTACTTTGCCCAACATGAAAAGCTTTTTCTGCTGTAAAACTCGCGTTGTACACGCAATCGCTATGTTTATTGCTTCACAACAAATTTTTAGTTTTCAACATCAGTGATAACTGCTGAAAAAGTTCGCATAATCTGTTGATGTTACCAAATCACAGTTCCCGGTCACTTGAGGGTGTAGGTTTCCGAGCATGCTGCAGCGCGTCCGCTCAATCTCCTACAGCTCCGTTTTGAAAACCAAATGTTCTGGGGGAACTACAGCAAAGTGATCTCGTTGTGATGGCGGATAAATCACTTTGCGCTAAACATGTTATCGTGAGTTTGCTTGCACATTATTTAAATCAACAAATATCACATTTTCGTTCTTTTAGCTCTACACGCAAAGTTCGCAGTGACGAAAATTTTGGTTCGTCTACGTTTAAACCTGACACAGCCCTACCAAACCTCAAGTAGTTGGGCTTTTTTATCATTGCAATTTCGCTGAAAGTTTATTTGCCTCCATGTGTTAGGTAAGAATCACATGACGTCATATTTTTGCAAGTGATCATCGCCTGGGCTAAACAAGTAGCGTTGGTATTGAAAAATATTTTATTTGATTAACATTCTTACCAGACCAAGCTACACAACATCAAGTGATTGATTTCTTTTATCATCACGGTCTTGCTGAAATTTTGATCATCTCCATGTGCTAAGCCGCAAATCCCATGATGTCGGTTTTTGCTTGTGATTGTTGTCCGAATGTAACACCAAACTTTGGATGCTGCAACTTCGCATTAGAAAAAGAACTGTTTTCTGACCGCTTGGGTTTGATTTTCTCAGTTGTTAAATAAATTTTTGTGGTTCTTAGTGTTTTTTGCTTATTTTCATGCAAACGTTTTTCAGATTTTGCGAAAAAGTACGTATGGGCATTGAATGTACTGATAGGGAAACTTAATTTCATAAAGGAATAAAAGAAATTTATAATAGGATATTTCATATGAATTAAATTTCAGTATTGTGTATGCGTAGAGGCGCGTGATATCGATGTTCTGTAATAGTGATTAGTTTCACTGATTAGCTTGCTTGTAGCCTTTGAGGGGACCCGTAACATCAATAAGCCTACAGATTTGTGCAAGTTTAAATCATCGCAAAAAGATATAAGCAGACCCGTCAGCAGATTTCTCGAAAGCTTTTACAGTAAATCGAGAGGTTTCGATTATTGATGTTCGGAGGTTTATTTTTTTAGAGCTGATGCCGGCTGCTTAATGCGCATTGCACACCTTTGAAACTAAAGCATTCAACACTTAGACTGCATTTTCAAAAGCTGGAATGTTAAGGCAGCGGTGGTTGGTCAATTCACTCTCAAATATCTAAATAACAAATCTTTGCACGCGGGATACAGAAACCACGCTCTACACAAAACTACTATCGTGAATAAATTGAACCATGCAGAAACAAGGACCTCAGTTCAAAATACAAATAGTCAGTACTTTGTTCAGGGATTTCACATGAATCATAGATCAACATAACGTTTTATGAAAATCTAAAATAATGCATACAAATTTCGTTGGAGGCTTTGATTGTTCGGTTTGTCCCCCATCCTGGTTGCGGGCCTAATTCAATTTACGCGCGCATTAAACTCTGTGAAAAACAGTTTTGATCTTTTATTGCTTGACCGTTCTCTTGAGGTCTTGAGTACTGTGCACACAGCGCGAAACTTGCATTGATAAAGGCGAATTATTAAACCGAAGCTATGGACGTTTCTGCAGTCTACGTTTCGTTTGTATATGTATACACTCTAAAATAACTTTTCCTACATCATAACTTTTCAATAACTATTTTTTTCAGATTACGTTTTTTCTTTAACAAAGTTTTTCAAAAAGAAATTCAATGTTAGGTTTTTCAAAATATATCCCAAGTCAGAAGAACAACGCCAAAACGTTTTTTAAAGTGCAGCAAAAGGAGAAGTAGTGAATCGCGGTAGCGATAGCTCGCTACTATTTTTATTCAGTAACGGATGCAGTAGCGCCGCTATTGAATTTAACAAATAGCGGGAGCGGTAGCGACGATATTGATAAAGTAGCGGTTGCCCACGTCTGCTTATAATTGTGTACTTTTCAGTTATTCCCGGTTACTCCCAGGGACAACGGAGAGCGGGGGGCATTGCTTCCCCTGTTCTTTCAAAAGAGAAGCAACGGGGGCGGAGGTAACTTTTCATAACACTATCAAGGGGAATTTAATGGTTAACAAGATCTGGTTGAAACAAATGCATTGCAGCTATTCACGCACCCACAACATTATGAATGATTTTCTACATTTTCTGTTATTATTTGTGAGTTCCACATTGTTGCTGAACAGAAACAAACATATTGGTGAAGAATTTGTTTATTTTTTATAAGTTTGCATTTCCTTCAACACTTCTACTGCCCTGCCGCTGCTACCTGTGTTTTATCTAATTCCACCTATAAACTGAGCATCTCCACAGACATGATTATCGAAATTCAGGTCACAATATTGCTAACAAAACTTCTTACAGAAAGTCACTGACGTTAGATATTTTCTAGGTTAAAATATGTGACACATTTAAATCATATCAGCTTTCTGACAAAGTAATGGATAAATTTTCAGCAGTGAAAGCAAGAAAACTCTGTCCTTGGAATCAGATAATTGCAAGTAAGTCATTAGATTGCAGTGTTTCTTTCATTTTATGCTGTCACGAAAGGTTGGGTAGGAGTGCCTAAACTGGGTTTGTCCCCAGGCGCGGGAAAACCGAGGTACGCCACTACTTGAAGTGTTGTTTGCTTCTTGCAAAGTGCTTTCACGCAGGAGCGGATCCATAGAGAGCGATTGGGGCAATTGCCCCCCTAAAACCTACGAAAGTAACATTTTTCACCATGACTTAGTGCAAATCCGGTAACAGCATTCGCGATATAAGGTCAATTCGACCCCCATTGTTTTGACACAGCAGTGTTGTGAAATATACATCATATCTCTTACAGTAGTGAACTCGTAATGAGACTTGACTGCAAAATATTACTGAAATCGTCCCCGCCCCCTAATCTTACTGGCTGGATCCGCCCCTGCTTTTACGTCTTTTGCTGCAACATGTTACTGTAGATAAAAATGCTGTTTGAAATCTACGTAGTCGCAGTTAAGTTCGTTCAAGCCAGCACGAAAAAATTATTGTAAGTAACCTTGGTAATGAAATGTCGCTTTTCTGCTCCATCACACGTTGTTTTTCATACAGACGTCCCAGCCTTTCTTTCCCATTGGAATTAATTTGGGGAAACGCTATTTTTTGTGAGTGTGGTTGCACGGGTCTTCACTTTGAGCTTTGTGCCTCGGATTGTGCTAACTAAACTCACAATAACTACATAATTCCATTTTTTCTTTCACAAGCCCAGCAACACGTTCACAAGCCCAGCAACAAACATTTTGCACCCGTGAAAACTAAACTTTTCGTTGAACAAGAAAATGCACAGCAACGTTGAATAAAAATCGCCAGTTTGTCTAAGCGATGTCAGTGGTGAGCAACATAATCTGTGCGATTACAGACATCCACTGTTGCTTTTCAAGTAACATAATCAGTTGCGTTGCGCTACGTGCTTGGCCGAAATCGAAATGTTGTTGATACAATGTTACAATTCAACCGTCCAGCTGGGCTACCCTCCTACTTGCAACAAAGCTGTTATAGGCCTAAGCACCTTGGAGAACGCTGTTCAAAACCGACCAAGTTGAAAATTCATTTTTTTACGGTTTAGCATAAACGCGCATAGAAAGCAAAGCTTCTTTGTTTTCCAAGGGTTACATTGCTTGCAAGCAAACCTACGAAATGGTGCCGGTCATTTTTTAACCGAAACATCTCGTCATGTTTATTGCAATGAATCAAACCAACTCTGGACATCGAGCATCAACCCCTTACAATGAATCCAATGCTCGGAAAAAAATGTACTGTCAAATGTTGAAGTTGTCACGCTTTAATGTTTAACACCAACTTTCAAGTTTTTGCACACTTTGCTTTGCAATCTTCGCCGATGAAGTTGTACTTTTGATATTTGTCTTGAAAACATTTTCCTGAAAACACTCACCAATGTACTTTGTTTGCTCCCCTCTTTCTTCACTTGAAACGTTTCGAAGCAATCTGCGTTACTTTGTGCTGTAAAAGGTATATTGCTAGACATTGGACATTAATTGTGACATTCCATGGTACTCCAATAGCAAATCAGTAATTTTCCCTACTCACTAAAAACACCTGTCTCCTGTGTGAAACTATTTTCGTTGAATAATTTTACACTTTCACTAGACGAGGCACCGAAAGTGCATTATTTTTGTTTTCTGCTACTCATTCAACGTTCTGCTGTTCAACAAAAATCAAATAAGGCTACTTTGCCAAACACCAAATGCTTTTTTCTACCGTAAAACTCGCGTTGTTCGCACAATCGCTATGTTTATTGCTTCACAATAATTTTTTACTTTTCAACAACAATGATAACTGCTGAAAAAGTTCGTATAATCGGTGAACGTTGTCAAATCAGCTACAATGCGCGCTACAGGGCGTCCGCTCAATCTTCTGCCACCTCGTTTAGAAAACCAAATGTTCCGGGGAAACTACGGGAAAGTGTTCTGTTTGAAATGACGGATAAATCACTTGGTGTTAAACTTGTTATCGTGAGTTTGCTTGCACATTATTTAAATCAACAAATTTCACTGTTTAATTTTCGTTCATTTAACTCTACAGGCAAAGTTAACGTTGACGAAAGTTTTGTTTCATCTACGTTTCCACCTGACACAACCCTACCAAACGTAAAGTAGTTGGGATTTTTTTATCATTGCAATTTCGCTGAAATTTTATTTGCCTCCATGTGTTTAGGTAAAAATTACATGATGCCATTTTTTGCAAGTGGTCATCGCCTGGGGCAAAGAAGCAGAATTGGTGTTGAAAAAAAAAATATTTGGTTAACATTCTTACCTTACACAGCCATACCAAACGTCAAGTGATTGATTTTTTTGTCATCACGATCTTGCTAAACTTATATTCACCTCCATGTGCTAAGCAGCCAATAACATGATGTCGATTTTTGCATACGACCGATGCCTGAGTGTAACACCCAACTTTGAATCTTGCAACTTTGCATAAGAAAAGGAACTGTTTTCTTACCGCGTTGTTTTGGTTTTCCTCAGTTTTTAAGTAAATTCTGTGTGGTTTTTGGTGTTTTTTTTTGCATTTTTTCATACAAACAGTTTTCCGATATTGCGAAAAACTACGTATGGTCATTGAATGTACTGATAGCGAGACTTAATTTCATGATGGAATAAAATAAACTTATGATAAGAAGTTTTATATGAATAAGATTTCGGTACTGTGGATATGTAGTGGTACGTGAAATCGATGTCCTATGAAAATGATTTGCTTGATTGATCCGCTTGCTTGCCAACTTTGTAACGACCCGCAACTTGAATAGGCCAACAGATATGTGCAAGTTTAAATCATCGCAAAGAGATAAAAGCAAACCCGTCGGCAGATTCGTCGAAAGCTTTTACCTAAATCGAGAGCCTAAAACCAAAGCATTCAGAACATAGACTGCACTTTCAAAAGCTGGAATGTTAAGAAAACGGTGGTTGGTCAATTCGCTCTCGAATATCTAAATAACTATTCTTTGCACGCAGGCTATAAAAATTACGTTCTACACAAAACTACTATTGCGAATAAACTGAAACACGCATAAACAAGGACCTCAGCTTAAAATACAAGTAGTCAGTAAGCATAGGCCCGTAACCACCTTGGGACACCAGGGGTGGCGAAGAGTTTTCTGAGAGAGACCCAAATATTTCAAATTATGTCCAATAGTATTAAACTATGTCCAACACAATTTTCCAGGGGGGCGTATTGTTTTCCAGAAGGGCGAGGCCCCTTGCGCCCCCAAGTTAGGGGCCTGTCAGTAGGTTTCACATGAAGCATAGATCAATATAACATTTTTTTAAATCTAAAATAATGCATAAAAATTTAGTGGGAGGCTTTGATTTCCCGATTTGTCCACCAACCTGGTTGCTGGCCTAATTCAATTTACACGCACTCTGTGAAAAACAGTTTTGATCTTATATTGCTTTACCATTCTCTTGAGTACTGTACACACAGAGTGGAACTTTCATTGATGGGCACTCTATGGGCGTTTGTGCGGTCTGTGTTTCATTTATATGTGCATGCACTGTAGAATAACTTTTCTTATATTGTCACTGATCAATGAATATTTTTTCAGATCACGTTTTTTCTTTAACAACTTTTTTTCGAAAAAACATTTCAAGGTCAGGGTTTTCGAAATAGATCCTAAGTCAGTAAAACAACACCAAAACCGTTTTTAAAGTGCAGCAAAAGGAGCGGTAGCGATAGCTCGCTACCATTTTTATCCAGGAACGGGTGCGGTAGCGCCGCTATTAAAATTAACAAGTCGTTGATACGGGAAGGACGCTATTAATAAAGTAGCGGTTGCCCACCTCTGGCAACACGTTGTAAATTTAATTATACTTTCCACTTTTCCTTTTTAAGCTATGTTGTTCAGTTTGTTTTAAATAAATTAGCAATGTCCATTAAACATTTTTCACATTTGAAATCACTTCCACATTCTAGGCAAATGATAAAATGGCAAATAATATCTGATTTTAGGATGAATGCGATGAAACACACAGACAATTCACTTTTTAGACCGAGTACTTATGAAGTTTAGTGAGGTGTCAGTTTCAAAAAAATACATATGAGGAATTCTGAACTGAGAAAATAGCACTAAATATAACCTTCTTTTAATAAGTAATGTGTTACTCCGTTATTGCTAAAGTACGAGTAATATTATTATTTATCTTAAAAATTAAAATTACCCGAGTTAATTTTCAGCGAAATATCAAAATATTTAAGCAGTAACACCAATCGAAGTAACTCACCAATTGTTGGTGGTGAGAACATATTCCACAGGTGATTCTTTAATGTATGCTTTTGCTGCTTCCGTTTCTTCTTTATTTAACTTATTTCTCTTTGGAGGTGGAGACGGCTCTTGAAATGTGTACAAATTGTAAACATTTTTAAAAAACAAGAAAAATACTTTTGATAAAGAATGAAATTATGCAGCAATGTTTTCTGAATTGTCATTCAGTTTACTTCGGCCACTGTTCTTGTACCAAGATAAAATTGATTATGGACGTTATTGATATGTGTTTCGACAGTATTGATATAGCAAACATTTACAATTTTCCACCGCCACTTCATGAAAAACATTTTTAGCTATTTGAAACGAATTCTACTCATAATGTTTTCAAAGAAAAAATCTTGTGCAATGTCACTGTAAGTTTGAAATGATCTGAGTAGCAACATTTCCGTAGCTTTGGTATTAAAAATTATAATATACGATAGGTTTACACCAATCTAACAAAAACCCTGATCGGTCAGAATGTTTCACTGCATTTGAGCGCAAAACACTGGTAAGGAATTGGATCGAAACAATCATCAGAAAAATTTGCAGATAAAGGGGTTAATTCAAAAATAATGTGGTTATAGGTTTTTTAACTAGGTTGAAATATACATACATTGGTGGATGTGATTGTGGGAGAACCGCTAATGGGGTATTCAACCTTTGGTTCTCCAGCCTCAGGTTCACTGATCGAAATTGTAGCTTCTGGATCTTCTGAAATTGTTCAGAAATTTTTACGCCGTTTTTTTGTTTATATTTATCATGGCATACAGAAATATTGGAGGCATTTCACTTGTGACTCCACGTGCGAAATATTTGAATACTGGCATTTGATTGAAAAGGCTGCTACTTTTGTCAACTACTACCAAAACAATAATTTCACTTAATCATAACACAAATCATTTCCATGATTTATATATCTCGATTTTCTATATTTTGTCATTCGAAAGCCCATTGGGTGCTTCAAAATATTTTGTTGTACAAGATCTCTGCTTCTGTTATAAAGCAGAGCTAAGTTTATTGTATCATAAGGCAAGGTTCTCTCCTTTCAAAAATAGTTTTTTCTCTTTTAGTGATATCATGTTGCCTGATATTGTGTTTTACCAATTGTTCCTTTTACGGATGATTTACAAATCTTGTCGTCAAAACTTTTCAAGTCTTTCAAGCTGAATATATTCACAAAATGCGAAAAAAATATAAACAATAAAACAAACTTGCCTGATGTGTAGGTTTGAGGTTCAAACCTTTTCTGTTCCAGTGGTTTGGTAAACAACCATGGTTTTGGAAACGATTTAGCTTTGTTACTTGATCGAACATAATACCACAAAAATTTGTATCGAAACAAGAAGAAAAAGTTTGAAGTTGATCAGAAACAACTTTCATTTCCGGTCTATCGTCGTGGTTGTACTCCCTGCATTTCTGCATTTCATTTGCCAAAAAGGATATTATTTTTTTATCCTTTTCTTTCATAAGCTTTTCCTTCATAAATTCGATGGCTTCAGTGTTGAGTGGTTTGCCTTCTTTGATCTTTTCTTTTAACACGCTTAATTCTTCTTCATTTCAACAAATGGCTTTTTGAGTGAGGAGCACGTATAAAAGCATTCCAAAGCTGTATGTATCTTGAGACTTGCGAAAAGGGACAGAGGGGTCTTTGAGGCGTTCAGGGGCAGCATAGATTTCAGTGAAGGCTTTATTCTTCCTTTGGCACGTCGCGCTATTTACCGTTGGTGTAGTCATGCCAGTATGGATGCTAATTTCAGAACAACCAAAGTCAGCTAAAAGACAATGGACATCACTAGTAAGCAAAACATTTTCAGGTTTTACATCGCCGTGAACAATGCGCTGATCGAAGAATAGGTTGTGAATAAAAGCTATGGCGGAAGCAAGTTCGTTTGCCATACGAAGCAGGAGAAACGGGAACAAATTGATTTTGCGGTTTTGGATAAGCTGCTTCAGATTTCCTCCAAGCTCGTACTTCATTATCAACGCCATATGATTTCTCCACTTCGTCCATCCGAAAAGTGGACATATATTTGGATGTTGGGCCTTCTGTAGTAAAGTCATCTCATCTTCAACTCTTTGCAACACAAGCAATTTTTTATTAACTGTCATATGATAACTCCATCTTATAGTTCTCAAAAGAACAAATCAATTTTTAACAGAATACCATGCTTCTAGTCAGGCGCGTAGCCAGAACATTCAACAGGGGATGATAAACAACAACCGGATCTCAGCACAAAAATCGTTAATGGTCCTTGTTTTTAAAGCATGATCCTTAAATCGTGTATTTGTCTGGCGTTTTTTACGGAACAATTGTGCTCAGATTCAAGCCGGCAAATAAACGGTATGTTTTCATTGAATTTAGAAGTTTCTAAACATTGTTTTTAGTGAAGTTGCAAACTTCTACATTGGATCAAAGCCAACATTTGCGTGTAAACTGTTCCAGCAAAAGCGCTTGTGAAAATCTCAATGCAAAAAGTGCAAGATCCGCATTATGCTGTTTGCAGCCAGTATTGCAGTTGAACCAGAAGTCATGCTGATCCCCATTACGATTACGCATTTTATATCTACACGCTTCTGATGGAAAGCAACACACGTTCAATCGAGGCGGAGTAACGACTTTGCTGCAAGACACCGATTTCCCACGTAGGACTTCTACAAAGCTTTCGCGCATATACGACGTGGATCTTGTGGTCGTCCAATTCTTAAGCGACTAGTTGATGTATGTAGTTGATAACACACAAGCTAGAGTTTTTCAATACGTATGAAAAATGTTTGGTTTTATTTAAACGTGATGAAACGCGACTACTGCAGCATTTTTGTACACTACTTACACTAAGCTTGTTGGATTTTGCTGCTGACTCTTCACACCTTTGCAGCTGAATGATTTCAAATTTACTGTAGGATAGGGAGGCAATTAACATCAGATGAAAGTTGAAACACTTTGAGACAAAGTGTACAGGTCGGACTCGGATTACCTGACAAGACTGATTCTCATCACGCTGGCAAGGTAATGGTAAATCATTCGTGAAAACGTTAAGGTTCCACATAATTGTTATTGTACCGTCACAGTACATGCTCAATGGTCGCAAACATACATTTGGAATGAATGCTATTGTTGCTAAACAGTCACTATGGCATAATAATGAAGACTTTGAAACTGGATTGCTTCTTAACCAAAGTTCGAGCTTCAAGGCATATAAAATGTATATTACCGCACATTCACAAATTTATTTTTGAAACTGTACAAAAACAACATGTACTCTATTCATTTAAGGCTATGGCTGACACTACAGACAAGGATAAGTTATATTTGTTGCACGCCAGAGTTAAGAGAGAAGATTTTTGCGATGTTCTTGAAATGAAGCTTACATCACCATTGGGTGGGATACAGCAAGTTGGTGCTTCAGAGACAACCGCGAAAACCGTTGCTCCTTTAGAAAAAACAACAACAAAAAAAAAACAGTTTTTGCTTTTTCTAAAATTGGTATCAGCTGCGATACCTTCGATGTCAGATCTAACAGCACATCTCGTCCTCAGAGGAGAAGCAAAAATCAACACCCAACAAATCTTATACTCTTTCAGGAGTCATGTTAAACGTTTGGAGGTTGGTTTGTATTTCTGCAAAGGTCAAATTTATTCAAGTTATTTAATGTAATTGCTTTAGTACAGCTGTTTTCTGCCAACTTTTGACGTACTTTCGATTGTCCTTTACGTAAAAATGAAGTATAGCAGAAAAACAAAAAGGAGCCTAAACGGTTAAAAAATAAAAATTAGCACAGTTAAAACAACAAATAGAAGCGAAATGTATTCAAATTTTATTCAAATTTTGTATTCAAAGGTCTGTTCTTGACAATCAAAATTTTTGCAAAACTTATCAGTCTTTGTTTCGCTTGACGTTGTTGCAGCCATTTGAAAGTATTTTGTGCATTTGATCCTAAAAAAAGGTAAAGGCCTATAAGGTTTTCAGCATTCGAACAAAATATTTGTTGAATGTAGATCCCCAAACTTCTGCTGCGAACGTTTGAAAATTAATCCAAATAGAGTATGAAAGGTCTCATTGGTCATGTCATATCACTAAAGAGTTTACAACTTTTGGCACCACAGAAATTAGGTTTTTGTAAATAGGCTATGCATTTCGAAAGGGCATTAAAGAGTTTAATTGTTAAATGAACAAATTACTCAGACAGTTTCATTTTTACAGGTTGTGAACAGCAGCAAAACACGTAAGTCAAAGATGTTAAGCATTAAATCCTATTCAAAACCTACTGTTCTTCCATCATTTTTATGTCGTTAAGGCCACCTCGAACATAAAAGCATTGGATAGCTACCTTCCCTAACTTCTTATGATTTGCAAGTTCAACAACACCATAACTTCCACGACCGAGTTCTCCCTCCTCATTTTCGACACACAAAAACTCTTTCGGTGGAAATTCTTCGACCTACAAACAGTTGCCAAATATAAAGCAATATTTTAGTTTCAAGGCACAAAAGATGAGTTAACAGAAGTGTTACTATTATTCGAAACAAAAAATTATAAATTGCATATGCCTAGTTGAAATATAGAAAAAAGCTTCCAGCTAACAACAATCTCTTTAAACAAAAAGAAACACTGAAGATGTCTAATTCATGACAAAGAAAGAGCAGTTTGCAAGTTGGAACAGTAGTAGTTCTGATAACAGCAATATTTCAAACGCTCTCAGTAAGTTGCAATAAAATAAAAGTTTTTGAAATCTCTCCACTTCTGAATGGCTGATGGGCAACTGTCGCGGATCATTAGAACGAGCACCTCTTCCTAAAGACTGAACGCGGTCCTTGGTTAGGCGTGCGACGACCAATTCATATGGTTTCAAAGATATTTGCGCAATTTAATGATAAAAACTAACTTCCGAAGTTTTGCCGTTGTACAAACCGGTCGTGTCATTTGCGCAGCAACGTTTGAGGAAACAGGTGTACCACGGGAAGACATTCCTTCGAGAACATTTGTATAGGAGAGGTCTTGCATTAAATCCTCTGCATGAGCAGGCAATGCAGGGATGCAGCAATCATTGCACCTGTCAAGAAAAGGCTATGTTTTGCCCATTATATTTTTGGTTAGCGGAATCAGAGCATAATATATTTGTTCTTTTCTGCTTCATTACCCTCAGTGTAGAAACTCCCATGATCAAGTTTAAGTGAAGATGTTCCCTTACCACCTGCATGCGGTCAAATTAATTACACAAACATCTGCTACTCCGCTTGGCATTTACTTTTTAGCAATGTATAGAACCGCTACCACTACTGTTATTACACAAGCTGTTGAATGAAGAAGCTTGCTAGAACAATAATTCAGCTCCGCTTGTCCTTGACTACCTTACAGTTAAACGCAAAGGATAAGCTTATTGATGATATTCTCAACCAATGCAAAATAGACAAATATTCTGTGATCAGGCCAGCTCAAGATCTTGTTGTCCTACCTATACTTGCAAATCCAACTTGAGCTGCTCATTTTATTTACTCATAAATTCTGCAAGGAGGGTTTGTGCATTACTAAATCACATACGCATCTTTCGTATATATACTGTGAAACTTTTATTAAGTAATGCATGTTCGTGATCATTGATATTTTTGTAACTATGTGTTTTTTAGCCTTGGCTGTTAACAAGCCGACCATTGTAGAAGTGATTTTGAATTTGAGTCTTAAGTTGCATTGTTCGATTATCTCAAACTTGAACTTTGCCATGTGATGTCAATATAACTAACAATTGCGTATGTGTCGCGACTCAAAATCATGTTGCCAAACTTGCACCACAGTTGCGAATTATCAAAAAAACTTAGATTGCGTTGTTGCTCATATACATTGTTTTCTAACCGCAAAACAAACTTTCACATGAAAAAACATTCTTCTGCACTGATAACCGTTACTACCAATGATGCTTTATTTTTTGCCACTTTGTGATTTAAAAAAAATACGCGCCTCAGAGGGTGCTATTAATTTACCAGGTACTAACTTCTGTTGTTGCAGAAGGCAACAGAAGAGGCAGAGAAAAACTCGTTTCTGTAGAAGAGAACTTTCGTTCGAACTTAAAATGGTTCTCCTGTACTTCTGAAACCACACTATTACTAAGACGTTTCAACCTTCGGTCACTTCATTTTTTCATGTTAAATGATACACCTAACCATGTTGATTTTGAAACAGTACTTGGTGTGGTATGACTGATTCTGATGTTTTTACAAATTATTACTTCAAAAAGTGATTTTTGGATTTTGCAAGTTTCTAGAGACCGCAAAAGATTGTTAACTGTCTTTGTCCGACAATTATCCCGTGTGCTTTGCTGTATGAAAGGTCACTGTCTTGAAGCAGTGAAGTCTAACGGCTGCACACGTGAGAGATCACAGTACAGCCGTGATTTGTTTCGTGCAAAAACGTTGGATAACTGGCTTTACTGTAACGTTGGTTGTCTAATATTCAGAAACAGACGGCGTAGAATTTAAAGTTGCAAGTATATAATGTTAGAAACGTACAAATTCAGGCAAACCTCTGCGACGTTTTTGCCGAAGACAAACAACACCACCATTGTGGAGACTTAGTTTTAGGATGGGCAGTTTTGAAAAAGATTGTCTTCAACCATTAGTAAACAGGAGTTCCAGCAAAACTTTAGAGAAGTATTTACCTAGCTGTATATTGTCATATAGCTCAAAACTTGATGACTTGACAAGGAATTAAAGATAGCTTATACGTTTAGCCTTATTTCTCGTATGTCACGACAAGGGTGACCAACAAATTCAAAAGATATTTATACCCACAATGCAGCAATGTTTTCATCAAAGTGTGAAACATTTGCTTTTCAGGTAGCCTACACATGGGTGGCGGAACAAATTGGGGTGGCACATGACCACGTCAAAAAAACTAGAATTTTTTTGTGATTTGAACTGGCAACTGTGACTTCACAATCACTTAATTGTGACGTCATCAACGTTTGTCAGCATGCTTAAGCAATTTCATTCAAAATTTGATAACACCTCGACTACCCCTATCTACACAACACCCTATCTATCATACACTACACTGACTTGCCATATATATGTAACTAGTTATACTTACTCTTACACAAAAACAATTTACTTCAACAATGGACCCAATGCGAATGGTGTTACTTAAAATTATTTAGGCTAAATTCGAAATTGAATAATGGGAGGGCCAGGCCCTCTCAGAAAAAAGTGGGGGAGCCTAGACCTATGCGGCCCCCAAGTTCCGCCACCTATGAGCCTACGTAACACTTCGTTTTGCTGGACATTCTTTTTGTGTTATTTCAGGTGAAACGTGGTACCATTTGCCAATTCACCGCTGTTCATTTTGATTTCTGTTTAAGTTCTTCAGGGAAAATTTCCATAGCATTGATATTTGTTGTTCTCTGCTCTCACTCAGATTTTCTTTTCGCACTATCATGGTGTTGGAATCGATCATTTTCACCGCGATTTACATCTAGCATTGCCGAAGCGCTGTTCTGGGCTAAGGACGGAGAATCGAATTAGCCAAGGAAAAACTCACTGAGTCTTTCTTATTTCCTGTTCTACGTTTTTGATTATTGTCTTGTAACCACTTTCATACAAACATCCTGCTTCCCTCTCGTTCGCAGCTATGTTTCTTGGCATCAAGGCTTTCACACGAAACAATCTTCCACTTACAAATAGCACGCACCAACGCAAGAGCGCCAGCAACTGCAGCCCGCCGATTTAAGTCAATATTGTCATTCTTATATTGCGCAACAAATCTTATCACTATGTTGCACCTCTACTTCTAAGAAACTAGACGTTTGCTTTTTCGCTCGTTTCCAAGTAAACTGCGACGTGAAGCCTCTGTGCATTTTCGCAATTGTTGTGTCATCATACAAAGGAGTGGCCCGGTGTCTCCAAATCGCTGGACCCTACGCCATGGCCTATGCATAAATCCGTCACTGTTCGCAACAGTTTCTGTAACCCAGGTAAACACAAAACTTTCTTTCTGAATCAAAACCTGACATATTCAGAATATTTTATCTATGTGGTGTCTTGCAGTGCGCAGTACATAGTATGTTGAACAAAAAGTAAAGATATTTTCCACGAGACGGTCAGAGTAGGTACTTGGAACAAATCAGATAAAAGGGGTGACACATGACAACGACCGAACTGTGTTATCGCGGAACCATGCAGTGTTCATTGCCATCCAAGGTCAACCGCCTACTTATGACTCTTACACTATTAATTTTGCAGAACAACCCGCTTTTGACATTCTGAACACCTGTATATAGCTTGACAAACTAAATGTACAAAACAAGGTGATCCACCTTAGAGTGAAGTAACTCCTGTACCGTTTCGTGATCTTCGGTAATATTTTATCTCATTGTGCTTTGCCCGTTTGTTTGATCCCTTGTCTTGTAGTTCACGGAAGTTTTATTACTGCCTTCCTTTTTAAATAATATCATTAAAGGCCCTCCATCGATTCCGTCTGTTGATCTAACGATCTCAGGATCGTCCTTCTGTTCACGCAATTCCACCAACGCTTTGTGTTGACTCACTACCGCGTTACTGGTAGCTGTGAACTGGTAGCAGAGAGTTTGTTTCTCTGTAATTTGCGTCGGATAGTTTTATTGAAAATAGCTATGCGAGAAATGCATTTTTCGAGATTTTACTTGCTGCAGCTTGCACTTTGGTTTATTCATTTTAATCTTAGGTGTATTCATTTTAAACTTGCACTCTCTACCTTTACTTTGACTCATAGCATTGCACTCGCAAGAATTGCTTGCTAATTTCAAGGTCCGAAGGTCCGTATAGTCATTAGTCGCGCGAAGTCGATTTCCTTTTAAAAAATATACAGATAGACACGACTACGGCACAGTGGTGGAAACTAATTACGGGAACACAGATATGCGTAAGTAGGAATAATGGCAATATCATGAAAGCAGATCCCAGTGTGTTGATTCCTCGAAACCTTGCTTTAAACCTAGGGCTTTACGTTCACTTCGAACCAGGGTTTCATGTTAGATTTGCAACCAAGGTTTCTTGCGCATTCGCGCTACTAAGGCACAAACATGCAAAATATAAACATAGGACAGAATCAGACCTGTAGCCAAAGACACACGTACGCAGCGCCTCGTGTGGCGCAATAGCGGTTCTCACAAGCAAACCAGCTTGTGCAAAAGAAGCAAATGTAAAGCCGTTGAATGCAGTGTTCGTTTTACGCGAAAAGTAAAACTACGCATGCATCCACTATAACTCTGACTAAGGTCAAATTATCTGGCTTTTTATCATTGTAGATTGTGATAGTGGCCCAGTAAACTGGCGTTATACATAGAAATTCTTTAAGAGCGTTCCCATAAGAGTTTACTCAGTTGGGTTTGGTGAGTCGTAGCCATACTGCTCATTGTTCCCAACATTGCGTTTGTTTAATGAGTCTCAATTAAGTTGCTATTTAAATATTAGTTCTTTTCGGTGGTGGCTCGTGACTGTGATTCGTCGGGGTGCTGCACTCCTCACAACAACGATTTTATAAAGACTAAAAAACATCAGGTTTCCAGCACGGTGGCGCAGACTGTTATAACAAGGGCAACCAAAAGTCAAAAAAGTCAAAATTCTTCTGTCGTTTCTAAAGCTTGTGAAACGTCCATAAACCAAATTTCACGCCCATACCATGATGGAATTGCACGTTATTAGGTAAAAAAAGTCAAAATTTGTTGTTAGGTAAAATTTTCTTTGTAGCTCAGTTTTTTCTCTTAAATGTCGATATTTTATTGAAACTACAACAACAGATATTGATATACTTTTGCAAGTTTAGTTGCAAATCTATAATAATATTGGGTTTATTGCGATTTCTGATTTTGCGGCCGACGCCCCTCGCTGGATCCAATAACCTAGCTCAGGGTACCCGTCCACGAGAGACTCGGTGCAAAACAAGTTATGCTAAACGCTTTATGAATTATAACGTTTATATTTACTTTTACTAGACAGGGTCCTCGAGGCTGGGTCCCATAAGAGACTACCACACTTAAGGCAATTGTCAATGTCACCAACCTTAGCTGCTGGTGGCAGGACCATTATACCCGATTTATGAGGGGATACATGTTTATTGACCATCAAGATACGAACACACGACCAAAATACAGACAAATACTAACGCATGCACATGATCCTATTCTTAATGACCCCCATCATCTGGGATTTTTCTAAGTACAAAATCATGAAAAAATTTCGCCAGAACTTCATTTCCTTTTTGACTTTAGAATTCCCTAATTTTTGTTAAAGTCCTAAATCATAGAAAATTTTGACAAGGCTCTATTCCCTATTTGTATCTGACATGCCA
>Ga0210059_1004968_pt1 | contig 21405 bp, 8 predicted proteins | sample Ectturendosymbi2_FD_188042 | JGI IMG/M metagenome (GOLD analysis project Ga0210059, IMG submission 188042) | Ecteinascidia turbinata endosymbiont from Florida, USA - Sample 2 (SPAdes) (version 2) | ecosystem: Host-associated > Tunicates > Ascidians > Unclassified | place: Key West, Florida...
TTGAACTCTCCATTGGTTGACCGGTCCAACGTTTCGACGAGGTCCAAATTACATCTTCAACCAATGACAACTCGCCTTTCTTATCTCCTAAACCCTTTCTTATTGGCCACTGCTTTAACCAATGAGATCTCTTCTTCTCTGTATATAAACCAGTTCGGTAGTATCTCCACTTCATTCTGACGATATCCCCTGAAGAGTGTCAGACGAAAAGCTTTGGGATGAATCTCCTACTTCACGCCAAATACGAAGTTGCTACTTCCTACATTTTATATGCCTCCAGATGCTCTAAACTTCCATTTACAGGAGTTACATTAGACACCAATCAATAATCCGATGAACATAGAATGCATACTAACCATTACACGTTGCTCATACCAGTCTCTTAAGCTTTCGTCATTTGCCAGAGTAGCAGCCGCTGTTCCAAGAACATAACCAATGATTAACTTTCCCAGTATCGTGACAAAACATGCATATATCATTTCAGATTGCGTATTCGGTTTTATGTCACCATATCCAGTAGAGGTCATTGTAGTGACAGCCCAATACAAGCAGTCAACGTATGGCAGTGGTGAAAAACTGTAGGTGCGCTTCTCTACATAGCCTGCAAACAAAATACTGTACTAAACAAGCACGGAATATCTGCGTGTCACACAAGTCTTCAGCAGCTTGTGCATTTGAGGTGTCATTTTCATTTGTTTAAAACAACTTGATGCTTTTTGTTTTAAATCAGCTATTCGCAGCATTGCACTGCTACAAAATGGCTAAACATAAGCATTCATTCTCAGTTACCTATTCATGATTGACATAACATTAGATTAATTTGAAATCTATTAACATAGAGTCAACTATGTTCAAGGTAAGTTGAACTCATTCAATCAATGTTTGTTTACGTTGCTTTCTAAAACGTCTATATCATCTCATTGAAGTCACTGGTTGCTGCGTCACTTCCATTACGATTAAGTAAACGGCCAATTTAATTCTGTTCTAACATTGTGATCAATTATGATCACATATTAAAGCATTTTATACTACAGGTGAATCCACTGTGATAACTTTTACTGCAAGGATAATCCAGAGATAAGTTTCAAAGGAAAAACAACAACAGCAAAGGAAAAACAACAACATCAAAGAGCAGAAATTAATTTCATGTTGATGAAAATATAAAAACATATGACACTCAATGTTGAGCAAATTGACGATTGTGTTCCAACATATTTGAATCACAAAGGGTGGAGAAATATGGGTCAAGCTCTCAACCAGCCCTGTGTTAGCACAAATCAATTTTTAATTAAACACGTTTCACAAGTAATAAAAGAAAAGAAATAAAATGCATCAAATCAATGTCAGATAAAGTAAACAAAGCAACGACAAAAACAGTGGAGGAAAACATGGCTACGTGCAGGGGGGTGGGGTGAGAAACTACAAAAGGTAAAAGATATACGGGGAAGGGGAAGGGGAAAGTGGGACATCAAAACAATATTACAAACAAGTGACACGCACATGAAACGAAAATCAACAGGAATTTTGGTGAGATACCAGAATGTTAAGATATTTTTTCCCAATTGATAAATCGAGGGAGATTTCAAATTTTCAGGAATATCAGATGAAATTTTTGGGCCAACATACTTCAAAGAAAGGTGATCCAAAGACATTTTCATTCTGGATACATGATATTTTTGCAAATAAGTAGGTCTTGTTTGATATGTGTGGACTGATGCAATCTCAGAAAAGTAGATATCAAAGTGATTAGGTAGTTCAACATTTTCAAAAGAGTAACTCAATTTGGCAACTGACAAATTAAGTAAGTCTGGTGTATTTAAAATTTTGTGCTTTGAATAGTTGTTTTAGTTTCGTCGTTTTTAAAGGTTTTTACAGCTGTATTCTGCAATCTTATTTGAGCAGCCATGTCCAACCCAAATGGCTAACTGAACAAAAAATTATGTCACTGTTTTAACCAGGGCTGCACATTGAATAACATATTAATGAGGGCCGCACATTGAATGGCTTACTTTGATCTTAGCAAACTAAATTTAGCTTATACTAATGTAATGAAAACCTTCTAATCCTAAATGCAATGGGTCAGACGTGATAAGTGGCACTGAGGACAGGGACGGACATAGGGAACGCTGGGCCCTAGGCCATCTTAGTTTTTGGGGCTCCACGCAGGTGTGACTTATTTGTTCCTTTGTCTGAAAAGCGTGAAAAGTTGTTCCTGTTATGTGTAGTGCCTCCTCAAATATCTATATTTTCCGGTGCCGATTTTGGTTCTACGATTGCCTTAGAGATCTTCAACAGAAATTAAAGACTTTCCTACATTTTTCTCAAGAACAAATGGCAAAGCTATCTTTTTTGGAATTAATTCAGAAGCTAAATTTCGTTAAAATTCAGTGATATCTAGTGTTTTTTGTATTTTTTTGGATATAGACATTTTTATGCGGGACCTTGTTGCCGTCCTCGAAAATATCGTCTAATTGTCGATCTGATTAGCATTGAAAAAAAGCTCGCAACAAAGCAAGACCACCAGACACTGCAGAACTCCGATGAAAAGCAGTATTGTCATTCTTACGTTGCGTAGCAAACAATATTATCGTGTTGTTACTGTACTGACAAGAGTCTAGACAGACATTTGCATTTTCGTTCGTTTCAAAGTAAATTGTGAAGTTATGCCTCTGCGCAGTTTCGCAAATTTTAAGTTAAGAATGAGTCGTTATAGGTAGGAGTTGCATGGGGCCACAAAAAGCGCGGGGCCCTAGGCCATGGCCTACGCGTAAATCCGTCACTGACTGAGGACCACCTGCATCAAAAATGTCAAATTTGAGATCATCATCAAGGACAGGTTGTCAGTATTTAGGATACTTTTACTGCAGCGAAACCTAAACCGAGCCGCACGAAACCTTCGACTGGGCCGTATGCGGCCCACCCGCGGGCCTGGGTATAGCTGAATTAGAGGGAGTAAAGTAGTTTTATTGGTTGTCCCCCAGTTAAGTATTGAAGAAGTTACATAGGAATTTGAGCACTGAAATGTTGGATAGTGCTTAACTCGACAAACATTCCACATGATTTGAAGAGCTGTGTTACCAACTTTTCCATGAGAGGATTCCCATTGAGTTTGTCACCAAGTATGATGCCAAGATATTTCAACGTACTTGATTGGATATTGTTTGATTATTAATATGGAAAAATTAATATTGTTGAAATAATTGACACATAATTTGTTTGCACGAACCCAGTGATGATTTTTTTGAGCTCATTGTTAACTATGTTTTCTAAACTATTGTGGTTTTTCCCTGAGCTATGAAGATTGATATCAACAGCATATAAAACAGAATAATGGAGGCTTTCACAATGTCATTATGTGCCAAGGGAGCAGTAAAGGCCCAAGGCCAGATCCTTGAGGTACTCCACATATTACATTGAAAACAGTTAGTACACTAAACCCTGTTGTCTAAATAAGAAGCAAGAAGTATTAGGGGTGGTCCTCTTACCCTATAGTAAAACAATTTTTCAAGTAATATATAACCGCATTTTTCAGATCATAAGGTACATTTTCTCAAAAATCGAAGGTGTGCCTTATAATGCAGTGCGCATAATGTGTGAATCTGGTTGTGCTTTCTCACCTAGAAAAAATTGTGTGTGGTAAACGGTGCTATTTATTTAATTGCAAGTTGCAGCTTATCTATGAGCACTGCACGTGTTTGATTTCGAAGACTGCTGTCAGGTTTTCGCATATGTTCAAATTAACGATTTTTTTGTAAACATACCACCGTGTTACGTAAGAAACCAACAGAAATTGCAATGTGCAGCACATGTGGTTCCATGAGTAGCTAGCACATACCTTAATGCTGAAGCACAGAACTTATTACTCCGTGACGCTCCTGCGCACAGAGCTATATGTATTACTTCACATGGTTCCTGACTACATTGTAGCACACCAAATCAAACACGCTTCGTTTAATGTGTATGAAAATAGAACAGCTAGCATTTAATCATTGATGGCAGTATGATCAGCACAGTCAAAGGCTTTGCTCTAGTCTAGAAACAGAGTACTTAACATTTTGCTAATAGGATATTTTGTTTGTTGCCTAGAATGGTTCCAATTTTTAATCAATACACATTACTGTTCAGCCAAAGCATTTGTGAGGAGTAAATTCACATTAAGACTAACATAACCTCTCATTGGTTCAAATATAGTCCACTGGAACTTGGAAATTATGGACACGATTTTAATGAAATTTCTACAAGAGCTTGTTGGTGCATGGTTTCAGTGTATGCGTCTCATCAGTATTGCTTTTGCGTAGCAACAAAAACCTTCCGTGTGCTTTGTGGCGCCTTAGTATTTCTGTATTTTCTTCTGATTCCTCCAGCACCTCTAACATGTATTGGACCAGGGCTTCTCAAACTGTGGGTCGCGACCCCAATGGGGTCGCGAAATGTAATTTTGGGTCGCAAAAAAATTTGGCTTAACAAATCAGATATACAAGGTTTTGTAAACTTTGGAAAAAAATTAAAAGTAAGCTTGTAGTGAATCTATTTCTACTGGATTTTAGGGCCAATAACGTGTTTCATGCTGTCAGTTGTTTACTAGGATGTCTGCCTGAGCTATCAAATGATAATAATCAACCAAGCACACAAGTTATACGTTGTTAAGTCATGATTGTTTTAACGTACTGACCAATATCGACCTTTTTGCATTCATTCTGACACGAAGCCATGCTTGTGCATAGAACTCTAGGTCTAGTCTTCTAGGGATTAGGCTAACTGCTTTGAGAGTACACTGAGTAGTTTTAGACTAAAGTTAAAAGCTTCAAACATGGTTTCGGAAGTACTTTGGACTTTGATTCAGGAAGCTTTATCCACAAACCACACACAACAGTAGCGAAGCCAGGCCAAAATATGGGAGAGGCCAAATATTTTGACGAAGACTGCCGTGAGGAGCAATACTATTTGGTTTGGGTTGCCGCACAAAAAAAGATATGCTAAAATTTAGGGGGAATGGCCCCCTTAGCTCCACCCTGGTTACGCCTATGATACACAATTGAAATTTCATGAGGTCACACACCTGCCATGCCCAGGATGAATTTGCGGAGTTATGAACGACAAAAGCTTGCAACTAGAATTTATAAAATAGAGTTTATGTCATTTTTGGATAAGAACGAGAAATGAATGCCCAGTCATTCCTGATCTAGCCGCTCAAACTCTTAGACTTTGCACAAAATACTTGTGTGAAGCGTCATTTTCAGAATTAATAGCCATCAAGTACAAAAGCCATCAATTAAAAAAAATGTTGAGAATGTCCTTCGTCCTGCATTGTCTTGTATCAATCTACGAATGGACAGTGGCGTGTAGAGGGGGGGACAATGTGGCGACAGGCCCGGGCATCCAAAGAGTAAGATTACAAAAATTCAAATGCTGTTAACTAGATGAATTTTCCTATTGTAAGGCTACAAACACATTGTTGCATAGATTTAATTTTTTAAAACTTGTTTTTTGTCAACACTAGTTTTTGTGTATTCAAACGCCCGTAACTCTCACATTCTTCAATACCAGGCACCTATGCTCTAGGTGTGCAGCGCGCACCCAATTAAACTGATAGAGACGTGACTTTTTCCAGATCGTGCGATCAAGAGAGAATCTCAAAAAAGGATTGAAAGATAATTATGCACGTTTAATTGAATTTCTGAAACAAATTTCAAAACTGTCCTATTTCAACTTGACGTAGCTAACTTTTTGATGCATCACTAATTTCCCGTTTCGTTTTTTGACGTGGCAACCCTGAGTGTGCGCTAATAGAGCCGCACACCTGTGCTTGCAATATGTGCATCTTTCGAGCTTTGTCATTTAATTGGGAGTTCAGGCGGATTGTTCATAACGGCTCACACAAGCCCGTATTCTGTCCCCCCAGTAGTTGTACATTTGTAACAGCCACATAATGAAAAACGAACGTTTTTTGCGTGCTTTATGGGCATTCTCAATTCTCGTGTAGTTTAGCAAGTTTCACACTGTCAACCCTGGGTATCCGCCATCCCAGCCGCATACCTTCTCTGCTCAACTGCAATTCGACGGGACATTCACGCAGCCTGATGTTTTTGCAGTTGTGAACTGCACTGACGTAGCACTGAGTGTCTTCTACTCCCCTGTTTTAACGCGTTGCCGGATATTTTTGCAGTTATGCATTGCTCTGGTCTTAGCGTTGAGTGCTGTGTTTTGCTCCAGTCCCCTAGCTTGGAGCGCTAATAATTTATGTTCATCACAGTGACAAAATTGTACAACAAAGGATAAGAATAGTGGGTGTACTGTAGAATAATATACATGTTCTGTCAACAAATTTCGCCAATATGTTGGTTTGCAAACGTGAATATGACGTCACAAACAGCACTTTATCTAGTAACAATGACTACCATACGCCACTGCTCAATACTACAGGTAGAATGTGGTAGGGGGGTATACAATCAAGCACTCGCCCCGGGCATCACCAGACCTCGGCACGCCACTGCGAATGGATGGTCTGTGCAAAATCATCAAGTGCTTCCATAATTTTTTCACCTTACTGTTTCCATCACTTGGTAGTTTTATAACTGCATTGTTACTTTCGTGGATTGTGTGCATTTTTATGATTTCGCCACAGACAAAAATGCCCTTTGACTTTGAAATTTGTAATGGGACGTTTACATGTATCATTAGTATCTGGGGCTCAAGGCTATCGGTTAATGGGGTCGCATAGAAAAAAATTTTCAAAATGGGGTTGCAGAACAAAAAAGTTTGAGAAGCCCTGATGTACACGACATGTGCAAGCCAAACACACAAAAAGTGAATACATAATGGTAAGACACCAATTGCCAGATCCTGCTTTAAATTCAGTAAAAACGATTGGCTGTCAGTCTCATGCTAAATGTGTTGCAAAACATTTGAAACCTGGAGTAAAACATTTACATGCCTGTGTGTGCTAATGAGCACCCCCATCCGATTTATTTTACTTTATTTGCTGTTAGCTGTTCACCTAAAAATTTGATGTTAGAATGACTTCATTTCTATCTCACTGCCCGATTCCTGTATCATGACAAGTGAATGATGCTATAGTTGCGGTGCTGTGAAAGTGTTCTGTTCCTCTCAGTGTTGATTGTGTGCTAACACTTACTCTGTAATGTGGAATGACTAACCATTTTTTTGCTCTTGTGTTATTTGATTATGCTTGTGATATGGACCATGTGTCTGCAGTAAAGAGATAATGAGTTATGGTAAACGCCTCACATTCATAATTTAGTCTCTTTTTGTATAAAACATGTTATTGAAGGCAAATGCAACAGCCAAAAAATATTGCAACCATGGCAAAAATTAAGAAAGTTGCTGAAGTCAGATGATCATTGAAAAACAATGTAGATTAATATATTCTTAATTTTTAGATTTAGGTTTCTGATGCATGCTTATATCTGCAAGTTGCGCAAGTCACAATGAAAGGAAGATAAATACACAGAAAACTGTGATAGAGTCAGATGACTATACTGACAGCAGTAGCTCGGGAGCACAGGAACAACTGTACCAGCAATGAAGTAATCACAAAAGTTTTAATTCATGATCAACTTCACTCAGTTTGGCCTAGACCTAAAACAGATATTTTGTTTTAGTTTTCAACCAAGTATAATTATATTGTATCTCCACATTACAGGTCTTATACACTGCAGCTTGAAAGCATTAATGCACAAGTAGCTGAGGTCTTTACAGAAACCTAATTTTCAAAGATCTGCCTAAGTTATCACGTGTTACTTCAGAGCAGCAGAAAGGGTGGATATTTTATTTATGAACTTAAAATTGAAATTTCGACAAGAGTTTGTTCTCAGTTGTCTAAACATATAGATCAACTTAAAACTTGTCTCTTCTGGATTCTGTCTAAAATATTCTACCAGAAACATATTTTCTGAGACAAAAAAGTCACTGTTAGTTTTAATAAATCATTCCTAATGTGGGTTTATCAAAATTTGCTTATGCTTTCACACTTAATTTTGGGTGACAACAGTTGACATCAGACCAAAGCCTCAATTTTGCTTCTTGCTGGAGCATATGAGGTGAACACTTATGTCCACTGAGTTAGCACCATCCCCCTTGTTTTTTGTTAGCATCACAGCTCTCAATGACCTTTAAAACTTAGACAGATGAAACAAAACATACAAAAATGAATCACCTCCTGGCTACATAAAACTTTCATCTAAAAAACCAACTACAGCACATTAAAAATTTTTCTCTGAAGTCAATTACTTTTCAATTAAAGGAAATCTCTTCCAGTACATTTCATGTGTCCAAGCCTTTCCAAAAATTAAAAAATCTGAAGCTTACCACAATCTTACTTCAAGTCATATTTCCTGCAATTAACACTAGAAGGTACTATATCTACAAAATTACTTGCTGCCGGTAATGAAGTCCATCCATTCAGCTGGCACCGTCCATTACTACATGCCAAAGCATACCATCCGCCAGCAACAGCATTAGTGATGAAGAATAAGTCAAGTAAGAATTTGTACATTCGGAAAAACAGAGCACTGCATAGAAGGTGTTAATAGTGATGAAGAATAAGTGAAGTAAGGATTTGTATATCTTATTTCAAGGATATTTCTATGAGTAGTACAGTATGTTTTCTCACTATGCTAAATACTAGCTTTTTAGATCCTGATCTTACATAAAAAAACAAACTGTATATCAATTATTGATTAACATATATTAGAAAAACCCACACAATTGTATATAAATCTTACTTGCATCTGATATCAATCTCCCATGTATAAAAAATGCTGTTCATCCGATACATACGCAGAACTCGATTTAATCGAACATAAAACATAATATTTAGCTTAACGGCATATCTTTGACTGAGAGCATGACAAGCAATTTCCAGTGGTGCATTAGATATTGCATCAAGGAAAAAATGTTGAGGGTTTTTGAAGTAATGGTGATGAACAAAATGGATGATATCCACAGTGCAGCAGAATTGATCCAAGTAACTTTTGTGAAAAGAAATAATCATATCTGCCAAAAACCTGCACCAACAATTGTACAAAATCTTAGCATCAGGGTATAACAAGCAACACACTTTGTAACAACCTCTATAAAGACATTTGCACCAATTAGTTATGCTTTTATCCTGCAGTAAGTTAAGCTTCCATCTTGCTGTGAAAAGATCACAATCAGGTAAAGAATTAGTACCCAAATAAATAAAAAGATGTACAGAAATCTCATGAAAGCATGACTCTTAGGATGAACAATTTATAGACAGCAAACTGAATAACTGAGCTCAAAAACATTACCCAGAACAATTTTGTAGTTTCAGAAAGCTCCAAATATAATGACAAAGCTGCTGAAGTCAATAGTGACAGATAAAGAACAGCTAAGTTCTTGTAACAAAATGATTACTGGTTGCATCATGAATTTGCCAGCTTCACTGTTAGCTAAACTACTAAGTAAATCGAATCCAATGCGTAACTAAAAATACTTAGTATAAAAAATAACCTTATTTCACTTGTATTGACCTATTTTAAGTGACTTACAAAATCAAATTTCAAATATGCCTACATTGCCGAGCATTGCCAAGCAACTCATGCACTTGAACTGTTTCAACCAAGAATGAACATAAAGAAGTTAAATACTGTGCAAGGTGAACACTACTAGTCAGTTCTTTTTGCTCCTCAAGTTGTGGCATAGCAATTGCCACCAGGTTTCAAATCAAGCAGATTAATTCGTTCTTCTGGCGATTATTTTATAATTTAGTTGACATTTTTAACCACATGTAACATGCAATTTATCAAAAACAAGAACTACTAGTCAGGTTGAAACGTTTTCATCACTGACTTAGTTTGACATAAAACTGAATGCAAGCTGAATTGAAGTTGATCATGGTGATAGGGATTGAATAGATCAAAGGTAACAATATAATACATCTTTGTTTTCAGATGAACTGCCATTCTCATTTATTGATGTCATTGAAAGCAACACAGTTATTGAAAATGCATTCAGTGTATCTAATGTTTCATCAGATTTGTAAATAACCTCAACAAATGTTAGAATGCTGCTTGTCTCGCACGCTTTCATTCAAAAGTAGTAGTTTTTCAAAAAAATCAGGTCAGCATGCAAACATTCAAAATTTTCATGAAAATTTTTAATATTGGCTATTTAAATTATGGCACAGTTGTCGCACCATATAACTCAACATACTTTGTTCTAATAGTTTTTTTGCAGCAAAAAAATTTACATACACCACATGCAACTAGGACCTAAGTAAAATGAACTTGTATTCTAAAATATGTGTTTCCTAGTTCGAATGATTTTGTTTACTTTCATGGTTTCATTAAGCATCACACATTTTTGTTTTATTACTTTCACACTGATGATGCTCCCATGTTTCAGAAAACATTTGTGGTCAATTTAACACCTTCAGCAGCTGTGTACGAAATATTCGTACTTTGAAAGCTCACGGTAAACCTGTATTTTGACGCTACTTTGCACCTCTGTAACTCGCATGCTGTTGAGCTAGAGAGCTGTTCAAACCCTCAAAAGATGTGGCATGTCTTCTAGTTTGCATTGAAAAATGGGGAAGTTTTGGATTTTGGGTAATAAATTAACTGATTAATTAAGTACCCAAAATCACTAATTAATGAACAATGTTTTGTTATTTTCAGACCATAAACTTGGTTTAATCATCGCTAAGGCTGTGGCATCTTCGCTGGACACAAGTGATGCAACTTGTCAAAGAAAAACATAAACTGCAACATCTTACTTTCTCATCAGAATGATCAAACAAGGTCTGTAGTAGTGTAGGGACCTAAAAACAACTAAGCTGTAATCAGTAGGTACGCAATATCCATAGCTTTTGTGGCTGTGTATCATGCTGTTTGCAGCTAGCAAGATTCAAATATGATACCCAGGGCTTGAAAAAATGAAAATTTCCTGGGAAGCTTGTCAAAATTTCCCGTGGGCCGCAAGTTGAAGACGATCGCCCCTTTATGACATTGTAAAAGGAATTTGTTTTCTTGAAAACGTTGCACTCAAGAGCCTTAACTATCACCGCGTTCACATAGATCAACCTGGATTGATTCAGCCAACTAGTATCGGTTCACGTTCAACACGCAAACAGTTGCATCGCCGCAGTGTACCACGCGAGGCTTGGTATGCAGAAACGAGATACTGAAGGAGTGCAAAACCGATGGGAGTTGCAAATCTTCACCATGAAGTGACAAATTCTCGCACCTAATCATTGCTTAAAGCGTTTCTAAAATTTATATTTTGTGGGCACTATTCAATTTACAAGGGAATTTTTTACTACATCAGAGTTTCAGATAATTTATGTAAGTAATATATAGACTGCTTACATGAAGCTACGCAACAATTGCCGGCATTTGGAAAACGGTAACATGGTATCTATCGATCAACCACATTGAAGTTTGTAGACCATTGAGAGACTTCTGGATACCAAACTAAAGATATCCTATGGGTAATAAATTTTAATGATCTCTAACAAATGTGTTACGGCAAGATTGTAGGTCTACGAACTCGGACAGCAGGGTCGAGCAATTCCTACCCTCAAGTCGTGTAATCACGGCATGCCTGCGGGTCTTGCACAGTATAGCCAGTGGTTCTCAACCTTTTTGCTGAAGGGAGCCAAATCCAGATCTGCAATTTTGTGAGAGAGTCGCATTAAAAAAATTTTAATGCAAGTCAATTCACTCACACGTTTTGTTTTCTTGCAGAACAAAGTCTGTTACACAAAATACTAGAGGTTTTATTCATCAGCGTAGCCAGGGGCCTATGGGGCCATTCTCCCTTTTAGATAGTCGTTTTGTGCTTTGAGAGGTGGTATCCCAAACAAAATAATGTTAACAGTTTGGCCCCCCAATTTTTGGGCTGGTTACGCTACTGGTTTTATTGAAAGACTGCTGAGAGCCGCATGCGACTTTCAGAAAAGTGGTTTCATTTGCTAGTGGGTGCAGCATTTGAAGTGATTATGGTGTCGTGTTTCAAACGTTGATTGTTGTGGCTAGTTCGGTCATGGCGAAATTAGTTTAACCGATTCGACCTGTAGAAGGATATTCAGACAGTGTTAAAAGTTTCTGGGCATTCGATGCAAGCATTTTTTAAGTGCGAGTGCGCAGTTACCGGAGTGAGCTTGTTAGTCGACGCTGGTTTAGGCAGAGTTGAGCATTTTTGAATGGCACTACGTTCGAAATGCAATACCATTCCAATTGGTTACCCAGTAAGGCAAACACTAACCAGAGCAGTCGTGCAGACAAGTATTAACAATCTGAATGTATTCACAAGTTTCCAGCTGATGCTAGTGCCACCGTCAACTCTGCTATCTAATGCAATGAAGTTCGCTTGCATAAACGCACGTAGTTTTAAGGACATTTGGCCTCAATGTCCTCTTGATTACACGTGTCATCATAGCAGCAATATTTAAACTAACAACTTTCCGTCGCCATTACAAGTCTACGACACACAATCAAGTTCACTAAAAAAGCCAGACCTTGTCTCAAAAAAGCCAAAATAAACCAGATAGCAGTCCTAAGACATATAAGCTCCACATAAAACACACAACTAAACAAATATAGATACTAAAACTCGTCAGAAACATCAATACAATGCAATTCCAATTTTTATAAGCATTTTCTTTCCCCGTAAATACACTGTCGTACATTTGTTTCATATTAAATACATCCAAAACCTTTGGGGCAGCAGTAAAATCTCTGCAATATTCTTTGTACCCTGCATGGTCATAGATTCCCGTCGGAAGAGATTTGTAATGAATATGCACCTCAGACAGTGTTTTGCCCAAGCCAAACCTTTCAGACTGAAAAAAATATAAAACAAGCAAGATTTTGACTGGTCTTTTTGATTTACGAAAAAAGCCAAGTGCATCAAAACAAAGCCTGAATTTCAAAAGTTGGCTTCAAAAATGCCAAATTGAAACCCTGCACGCAACCAGCGACTGCATAAGACTACCATTGTTAGGCAGGGGTAACTCTTGCCATCACAAAGGCAGGTATTGGACCACCATGACCGAGCAAGGAAATTCGTACAGTCAGTTTTTTGGTTGTCTTGCAATTATTCGTGCATTATTTGATTTTGCTTGACTTGCAGCTGATTGATTTCCCGCGAGCATGCATGATTTCCCGGGAAGCTCCTTCCTGATTTCCACACTTTCTGCAGCCCTGATGATACCATTGCAAACCTAAGCGTGAAATGCACGGCACGCAATTATAAAGTAGGACATTTTCTTAGGAACCATTTGACTTACCAGCAAGGTTTCCTAGATTGCTGGCAAAGTTTACTAGGAACCATTTCGTTTATTAGCAGCAACATAACATGAAAGTGATAACTAACTGGTAGCAAAATAGTACGGCTTTGCATGACAGTACATTTTCAGGAAAGTACAAAAAAGCAATGTAAATACATGTGGACTTTTCTTGAGGTTTTCACCTGTGGAAACACATTTTACTTTTTCAGCACGATAACCAGTTTATTTTCTCCTAATCTTTGCAGGTTAAATTGCACTTTATTTTGTGACGAGAAATCAGAGGTTTTCAACTTTTTATAAAAAATCAAAGGTGAATTTCATGCTAGAAACCATACTATTTCTTCGAACAAAGGACCTTTAAACGCATCTTGTCATTTGTGTTAATGCAAATGGGTACATGTTAAAAAGTACACACTACAGAAGTAATTGACTAAAAATGACCAAAATGTTTCAGTGAAAAAAAAACAGGTCTAAATGCTCAGACACAAATGTAATTTTCCAAACAGCCATTTTCTTGATTCCAGTCATAAGAAATAACAGAAGGTCACCAGGCATTAACAGCAAAACCAGCGACTGCCTTTCCAGAATTTGTTTATATTACCATTATCTTGAGTTACACGTCTGTCAGTAACTGTTCTTTAACACTTTAATGCTTGCGCTGGCCACGATGTCTGGTACATTTTTGGTCATAACTCGCCAGCCGCTAGAGCTAGAGAGCTATTTAAACCCTCCACAGATTTGGGAAGTTTAGTTTTAATTAAACTTCTTTGCCGTTTTAGGCTTGGGATTCTCTGTGGGTGACATCATCAGTAGGGTTGCTTTTGCGTTTATTTGGTCACCATGCAATAGCAAAACCAGCGTCTGCCTTTCCAGATTTGTTTATATTACCATTATCTTGAATCGTGTTTCTGTTAGGAAATGTTCTTTGAATCGTCTGAACCTGTGATTATTGTTTTTTGCTGATTTTCTCATAGTAACTACACTGCTTGTACAAAACTACTAGATTAAATAACTCAAAAAAGTTTGGTATATTCTCTTAGTTTTGGGTGTTGATATAATTAATTTTCCATTCAACTTGATGCACACCAAAACAGTTGAAAATATTAATGGGTAAAGACGAACGAAGCTGGATCCATGCTATGAAAAAAGAGCTCTGGAACCGGAGGCACACTCATGAAAGCCAAGAGCTCTGGAGCTGGAGCCATGTTCATGGAAAGAAGAGTTCTGGAGCTGGAGCTGTGTTATTTTTACGACTCTGCAGCCCTGGGTGTAATATTACACATTCATCAGCTAGATATGATGAATAAACAGACTCAAATAAATCAACACCACTTACCACACATCCATTAAATAGCTCAAAGAGTAAAAGGGATTGCGATGATTAAAGAAACACAACTGATAAATTGCCATGGAAGATGATACAAATGCCAACACAGCTGTAATGTGATTCCATGCAAATATGAATTGTGAGTTGTGATTAAAAACCTGAAAAACAAAACTAATTAAAAATGACAACTACCATGCAGTGAATTAACAATTGAATCTACAAACATAGCACCTGTTAAACGAGCAACATACTCAGATAAAAGCTATTAACCTTCAGCATTTTTGGTATCATTACTTTTACTACTGGAGCATGGTATTGCACCAAACAACAAGTACTACTTCCAATTAAAAAAAACAAAAAAGATATACAGAAATAGTTTACCACACAGTAAAGTTGTTTTGATTTGAAATGCAAGAGTTACTTGAAAAATCTTAAACCCAGTGTTCACATAAAGGACATGAGAACGTATTGCTTTTCAGTTATCACAATCTCTCTTCCAGGGGTTGGCAAACTTTTTCACGCTGCGGACTGGTTTCAGTTTTATTTTGCAGACTGCCTTCAACAAAATAATGAATGTTTGCCACATGCAAATTTATTATAACTAATAAATCATCACGGCAATGATTTTCTTGATTTTTCGTGAACTGTTACACTCTGTATTATCGTGTGGCCTCTCTCTGGCATGCGTCATTGCGCACGTGTGTTATCTCCAGAGGAAAAGTGTCTGTTAGACTGTTGCCAAATGCAGATTTTCTTAGCAGTGACTGGTTTATGAGGCTCTGGGAAGGTCAGCCTTTTAACTTCGAAAAAAATTTAGTAATGTTGTTGTAACTAGCCACAGTTCGTGTGTTTTTCTTTACTTGTTTTCAAGTGCCAACATTTCGCTTGTGAGATTTGTTTACATTTACAGGACTGATGATGGGTTGCAAAACGCGGAACTAGTTTCTCCGTCAATAAACTGTGACTGATTTACTTGCCGCCATCTTTGTGGCTTTTAACTATGAAAAATAGATACGCTTGCAAGTTTCAATTGTCGCAGAAGAATGAAAGCAGAAATCAGGCAGATTCCTCAGAAGCTTGCCACAAGGCTAAAGTTTGCTTACTGGCACTGATTTAGTGAGAGATCAGGCTTTGCTTTGCTGCAATAGGATGCTCTAACCTGTATGGATTGTATTAGTCAATGGCACGCACAGTGCGTTGCTTATGTCAGTTGTTCCAGTCACTTTTGGACCAATTTTGTCTTGGTTCCACACAACCCAGTAACAACTTCTGCACGAACTGGCACCCGGCCTGGCGCTTGTCGGCCACTGGTACATACAGAGGGAACAGAACAGCAACATGCTACTATTTAATTTTTGTTCAGAGATTAAAATATATTGTTCTGGTACGAAACGAAATGCAAAACGTTCGATTAATGACTTGAACATAAAAGCATTACCTGTTGAATTACCTGACACAATTTCGACCAGTTGCAAATGCATGATTGCATCATCACCACAAGTAAAATTGTACTACAAAATCAATTTTGGTGGTGCCAAACAACTGTATATGCCAATCAACGAGTTGTTTGGAAAGAAATATCATATCAGCTAACACCAACAGCTGCTACCACCAGACAGGATAAGACTGGCGAATTCCAACACCATACTTGGGTTGTCCTGTTCATGCAAGCAGACTGTTTTGAGTTTCACAATCAGCAAAATTCCTGAAACTCTTAACACGCTTGCTGTCAGGACAGTTTGCATGAACCATGTTACTAGTGTCACTTAGCAACTCTATAAACTTGCAACCCGATTGTGCTAGAGAGCTGTTCAAACCCTAAAATGTGGTAATTCTTCCAGTTGGGATTAAAAAAAAGGAAGTTTTGGGTTTCACGTTTTCTGTGGGTGAAGGCAAAACTGGGGTAGGTTTAGACCTTTTTGGCTGAGGTCATTGGGCCCTGAGCCCCAATCACTTGATGGAATTTTTTGACTGAAGTTTTCAATGGAAACTAGGCTAAAGTTCAAGTCTTTTGAGCCTTTGATTGACTTTCTAGGGTTTATGGTTCAAAAGTTACGGCCAAAAAAACAACATTTGGGTAAAAATTACCCAAAATGATTTTTGCGCAAATTATAGTCATTTTGATATATCGGTAGATAATAAGTAATTAGCCCCACGCGTCAGTTTGCTGATCAATGAACTTATACACTTGTGTCTATTATACTGGATGTTAAAACTTGTTTCAATGAACAACCTGAGTGACCACATAGTTTTGTCTGGCAGTGAAAAAGAGCTGCATAGCATAAGGGTGTGCAGTTTTAAAGTTGCAGCAAATTTTTAGCTTAATGATGCAGAGAACCATTTGTTGAGTGTTAATTATAAAACAATTTAAACAAGTTGCTGAATTCCAAAAGAACAGAAATTGGCAGCAACAGGTAAAAATGGTGGGCACACATAAAAGAACTTGTTACATCAGTAAGACATGCAGACAGCTGGGTAGGTTTTTAATGCATCTTTGTTACTCAGATCATGAAATTACAGAAATTTAAAGAAAATAGCAAAATACTGAAGGGAAAAAGTTAATTGAATGGTTAAAAAATAAACATGAGAGAAACAGTTGTGGAATTTTGCAAATTTGTACAAACCACGCATTGCAAACAAAAAAAATGGTTAGTGAAACACAATAAGGGTCAACTACTCAGCCAATCCAATTGTTGGCACAAATCCATACTAACCTTGAAGACAATTAAATGCTCTAGGTTTGTGACATACTTTTGTGCCATCAGCTGAATGAGTTCTGCTTTCACAACTTTACAAGAATTCGGACTTGCACATGTCTGGTTTCAAATAGCTAGTATTGTTGCAAATACTTGGTAGAGATGGTGTAGCTTCCATGATAAGAATAGCACCCACACATGAGTGAAAGAAACAAGCAATAATTGACTGATCTCTTTGATGATATCTGTTGTTGCTTGATTGATAATGTGAAGCTTTGCATGCTTGGTGCTCATGCTCTCCGACCAGAAACAGTCTTGAAATACCTCCTGGTTAACAGCAATCTCAGATACACAGGCCCAAGCAAGGTCAGAGACATAGTCAATGCACGTGAACCTTGAACGACCTCTGGGGCATATTGCCATTGTGGAGATTAATTACTTTGGAAAAGCTTGGAATAATGGATGTTGGTGTATAGCTATCAGATGTGGGAAAGGTTATTTTGAAAATGGGTGTAATTAGAGCAATTTTTAGAAGGCTGGGCATTGATCCTGTGCTATGCATTTAATAAAAAATTTAGGTAACTACGAATATAAAATATTAGTAGACAGCTTTATAAACTTTGGTGAAATGTCATAAGAGTTTGGTGTAGCTTTACATTACAGAGATGAAATTATTTGTGACTTATTTCACCAGCAATGGTTGGTGGAAATAAATGCATTTTTTAAAATGACTCATTAACATCTTCTACATTGGAGTATGACTGTCAATGCACTTTTACACCATCTATTATGCATTGGTGTATGGTGACAGTCATACTTCACTTCATAACTAATTGTTGCACATCAGGAAAAATGAGTACCTCTGTAAAGTATACCACAGGTTGTACAAATCTTTCAGAAGTAGAAAAAGGCTCTAATCACATGATTCGACTTCTGGCGTAGTCAGCAGAGCATTTCAATGCAACTGCCTTTTTGCTTGCAGTCAAGCTAGAGGACAAAGGTGTTTTGGTGAGCTGCTGCCACAAGCATTGTTCTCATGTTCTCAGCATGTTGTGTTGATTTGTGGATGGTTGCTAATGTAATGTGAATGAGAATACTGTAAAAGTAAAGCAATTTATTACTGTCAGTGTCTTGAAATGTTGGAATTTTACAATGATTTTTCCAGTAGCCTAGTCAGTTTCTATACTGGCATTGTGATCTATAGCTGCTTGCATTAGTTTCAGCAAACCACAGGTTGCATGTTGGCTGTGCATGTAAATAATTTGTGAATGAATGCTACACTAAAATGTGAATCAAAAAATAGTAATCAAATTTTTTGCTACATTAGAACTGATGATACGGAGATTGCATGATTTTAGCAGTAACATAAATAAAGTTTTTGACAGCAAACGAGTGCCTGTTGTTCTCAGGAAACATATTTTGGAAAACCAACAAATCGAGTCTCAGACCAAGTTATAGAAAACTATGACTTTTTTCCTCAATTTTTTATCACATTGTATTTGGCAGGATATTGTGAGACAAGCATGCCAACCCTTCCTGTGATTTTCAGAATTTTCCTGTTACAACAACAGGAGCAACAAATTTACTTCACCACTCATGAGCAGACAAGAAGTCAACGTGCGTGTAATGATCAGTGTGTGTTTGGGTTGCGACACCATAATTTTTACTGTGATTGTTTATTTGAAGTGAAAAATTATGTGAAGGTTGTAGCTAACAACACAGAGTTGTGGTGAAAACTACACGTGAAATGAGGTATTTATTCTCTGAGATATTTAGCTATGTGCAAAGCAGCTTAACAAACATGCTTCACTTTTCAAAAACCTGAAATTCCTATAACTAGGTGATGAAAACTGTGATTTCGTACGATATTGCAAGACAATTATGCAAACCTTTTCTGAAATTTTTGATAATTTTCCTGATACCGCAATGAACCTTTTTTGCAGCAGCCAAAATCAGGTGACAAGTGAATGCTTGTTTGTTCATAAGATGAAAGCAGTGTGTATTTGCGGTACAAGGTCGTAACTTTTTCATGCTTGCTTTTTTTGTTACAAAAATCTACACAAACGTCTTCTGTCTATGAGCAGTGACCTTCAAGCAATCCTTACAAGTTGGCCCAACCAACAAACACACTCTGGACCAGGAGACGCCAAGTCATCAAGGGAGTTTGGTGGTAATGTGGTGTGCTGTTTGATTCTCCTGCCCACATACACATGAGGATGTCTCGCTTAGACCCCACTGATACATGTTAGAATCAAAGCATCCGGCTCCAATTCTGAGTATGTTTGAAGTGAGCCAGATTATGGCAAAGGTTGCAACCATGGGAAGGCGAATCATTAGGCACACACAAAACTGGGAGCAAAATGTAATGTCCTTCCGTGATTTGATCCATATATAAAGGTTATAGCTATCTACATACAGTGGTGCTAAAAATTACCTGTAGGTAAACTGGGCACAAATTCTCTGAGTTATTTAGCTAAGTGCCAAGCATGTGAATGACTACTTGTCATGTTTTCAAAAACCTGAAAATCCTGTCTGTGACAAGGTGATAAAGAAGTGTTGTATAAGAAACTTCACCGGATGCTGCATGACAAGTATACCAACCTTTTCTGTGATTGTAAGATATTTCCTGATACTGCAACAGCAGCAATGAACCTTCAAATTCAAAATGACACAAAAACATTTTTAGGTTGTTTTCATTGATTGGACAATCAACAATTGTGGAAAAATACTGCACAACTTAAAAAAAAACTGCCTATAGCAGTAAAGCGACTTGTTGAGAAAACAGGCTGGTGTTGAATGCATGGCAGGGCATTCACCACCCAGTGTAGGTGCCAAGAAAGTCATTGAAAGATGTAGAAGACAGGTATCAACCTCTGGCTTGCAGGCCAGATTTGCCACATAGGGTAATTATATTTCTCCTGTGAAGCCATACCGAACAGTTATTAGGGCCTGCCAACCAATATTATATAGCACACCTATCACTAAAACCGCAAATCCTGGAATGCTCTGTTGGTGTTTACGTGCGTCAATTAGCACAGGACCCTGTAGTGTATGTAAAGTTACCCCAAACTTACTTGTTAACACTTTGAGAGCCGGTCTACGATATATTCAAACTTCAATTTCGGCCTAAAAAGCAGCAGTTTTAGGTTGCCTTACCAATGCCATAGGTTCTATGCTGATTGCGCTAGAGAGCTGTTCAAGAGCTCAAACAGGATCGGCCAGTCTAGTAGATTGTACTCAAAAACAATTTTTTTCGGTTGGGGGGTGCGGATTTTTTGTGAGTGATGTCATAAGTGAAGTAGTTTTAAGGTCATTTTAGCTCATTTTGCCTGGCCTAGGGCCCAACCGCTAGGCCAAAGTGTTTCGCTGAAGTTTTCATTGGAAACTAGGCTCGAGTCCAAGTCTTTTGAGCCTTTGATCGACTTTGTAGCATTTCTGGTTCAAAAGTTATGATCTAAAATAAACAAATTAATTAATTATCTAATTAGCTAATTAGTCAAATATTTTTACTAACTTACATCACAACTTTTGAACCCGAAACCCCAGCAGGTTATCCAAAGTATCAAAAGACTCGGATTGTAGCCTAGTTTCCAGTAAAAACTTAAGCGAAATACTACCACCTAACGGTTGGCGCCCAGGGTCAGGCAAAGTGGGCCAAGGTGGCCTAAAGTCCTCCACTTATGATGTCGCTCACAAAAAACTGGCACCTCCCAAGCAAAAATTTATTTTCGAGTGCAGACTAGAAGACTTGCCGCGTCTTTCACCGGGTCTTTAGAGCATACCTGACCAGAGAAATTCCCGCGCAAAGCCACGTGCGTTTAGGCGTTTTTTTTTCGAAAATCCCTGAATCCTAGCAGACGCCAAAGAGTTAATGAGCATCTTCTTGCGGAGGTTTCAAGACGAGATGCAATAGTGTGCTAATGTTTGGGTTTCCTTTTGGAAATAGCTACCGTATTTACTCGATTGTTAGCCGCCCTTGATTGTAAGCCGCATATACTGTACCGGTGTCTATATGGGTTTTAGGTATCTGGGTGGGCACGAAAATTAAAGTATGGTTACTGGTAAATGTTCTTGAATTCGCGTATAACGGTATTCGCGTTAAACGGCAT
>Ga0210059_1004969_pt1 | contig 21404 bp, 14 predicted proteins | sample Ectturendosymbi2_FD_188042 | JGI IMG/M metagenome (GOLD analysis project Ga0210059, IMG submission 188042) | Ecteinascidia turbinata endosymbiont from Florida, USA - Sample 2 (SPAdes) (version 2) | ecosystem: Host-associated > Tunicates > Ascidians > Unclassified | place: Key West, Florida...
TTAAGCGGTTAGTTAATTCAAGATATTTAGAGACAGCGTTATACATATTGGTTGTGGGTTTAAGTTTCAGCGAAGGATGTCCAAATAATAGAAGTTGCAACAGGCTTGAATGATCATGTAATACACTGGACAATATATCTTGCAGACCTTCTTTCAGTAAAATTGATTTCACAGATTGCATCAGGTCAACTCGAAGCGCAGAGTGAAGAGAGCAGTTAAGGAGTAGATGTTCTTCCGTTTCTTTATTACCACATAAACACATACGATAAGTGCGCTTGTTCAGGTTTAGGATACTGTGACCCAAGTGCAGTCTACAGCGTAACGATGTATTACGTGGGTTGCTACCATGAAGGTGCCAGCAGTTATGCTTTGACCCGCAATAGAAAGTTTCTAGACGTAATTTGAAGGACGAAAAACTAGCGTAAGATTTGACAAACATTGGTAATGCATTCCACAAACTAGCAGCTTTTCGAAAAAATGAGTTAAAAAGTATGTTCTTTTTAGCCAAAGGAATCTGGACATTCAAATTGTTACGAAGCAAGTATGGTGATAAATCTTTATACATTTTTGGAATGAGAGAATGCAGGGTTGGTGAAGTGTTCAAAGAAGTGTTCAGTGGAAACAAGATCAATCGCAGCATTCAAAAGGGTTCCGCTGCGCTCTACCGAAAACAACATGACGGAAACCGCGTTATCAAGGCAGAAAATTAACTGGTGTTTTTTAAGCATGGCAAAAGCTGACTGCTTGACATCCACAATTCACACAAAGCGAGTAGTTAAGAACTGGAACCAACTGCGTTAGTTGTTGAGCACAGCTGCCGTAAGTATACAGTGGTTCTTTACCGGCTCACATCAGAGTGCATTTTGCAACTACGAATGAAAATACAAGCGTTATGTCAAGCAGACAAGCAATGCCTAAGACCAAGCCGAGGCTTTTCAAGTGTTTTTCAATACTTCTTCTTCACAGGAGTTCGCTTTTACGTTGGGGAAGGGAAGTTTCGCAAAACGAAATATAAAAACCCAGGTTTGAACGGTAAAGACTTACGCGCGGTATCAGTGGTACAACTGTTTTTTTTTTGCTGAGACATTTTGGTAACTGAGGCATTGTGGTCATTTGTCTCACTGTTGTATTAAAACTCGTCGTTACAGTATTCATTGGTCTATATTTCCAGATAGTCTGATTTTAATGGACTTAAATTTGTGTGGTCATTTCAAAAAAAATCGGTCTGTGACCGACAAAAACCGGTATAAGAATTAACACGATTGTTTTCACAAGACCAACCGAACCGAAGACCTAATAAGAATTCGGAGTAAGCGATACCACAAAATTGCATCTAAGGTAGTTGATGCTTGAAGCAGACTACGCTTTCTTCACCTTTTTAAACTTTGGGCCTTAAGGCTAAATATGAAAAGACGTCGGACCCCGAAGAGCGAACTGTATTTCTGAACTATGTACTCAACGACACAAAACAAATTTCACTTTACTTTTAAAACCACAAAAACCAAAAAGTAGCCCTGATGCATTTTCAAAATGTCACTTGATTTTAGTGAGGTTTTAGTTGCAATCACCTGCGCAACAAGGGACTCTTCCAGGCTGTTACGACACACCCTTTATGGATACAAGTTGAAGTGTCTTGTCTTGGAAACCTTACGATTCCAAATCTGTAGTTGTGACAACCACGATACGAAAAACTGTGCAAATGCAGTCAGGTCAATAGTAGCAAACAAAAACCCAGCAGTGCTTTATTTTCTTGTTAACACAAGTCTAATTAGTTTGGCTGCCGCTTTAGTTTTGCAGCGTAGGCCAAACATGAAATCACAAATGGGTGAGCGGCACACTACGCAGTTATTGAACTAATGGTGACGTCAGTGATTTCGGGTGTCGAACTGGTGGTGACGTCAATGATGGTTTTGAATGTAAACGATTACTGCTTGGCAAGTGAGTGTAACTGCAAAATGCAATTTTTTCAAATTGAGCGATTTTTATTGTGGTTGCTGCAATTGAATCTGAAGAAAGTGTAATAAACATTTTTGTTTGTTTTCTTTTCATCTGCAACATGATCGCTAGAGCCATTGATGGAGTCAATTGCTTTTTTCAATTATAACCACAATAGCACGTCTGCAAAAGTTTTCAGCGACAATCACAATTACGATTACCTCGCAAGAACATTTATTACTTGAATCCCCCATTGCATTTTAATTCCAATAGGCAAAGCATGGAATCGACCGTGTGCTCATAATTTGTAATAAACTTTTCAAACAACTCTCAGTAAATGTTTATCAACATCAATGAGAGAAAAGAAGCTTGCACAAGACGGTTCCTGATAAGCGAAACAAGTCCTCATTGCGACTCGACCTGTGATCAAGCAGCACAGTCTTGCCCTGTCAAATATATTTAAAACTATAGGCTGTGGGCAGTGCTCTAACAAGCATGTTGCAAATAGCAAAACAAACAAAACAATTTATTATACCGTCTATGGATTTAATCACAACAACCACAACAACACATTTAAAAAAGTTAAAATTACAACTAAATTGTGATTACTTTGCTGCCCGCAATCGATTACTTTCAACTACAATTGGCTCAGCCAATGGTCAGAGCACTGCCCATAGGCTACAGTTTGAGACGACATGACCAGGCTTTATGATTACTTTTCAGACCCACAAGAAATCCGAGGATGCTAGGATAGCAAACCTGTAGACGAATGGGGGAGTGAAGCATAATCAATTGCAATGTTTCAAAACAATTTGTCTTCTTCACGTGAATGCGAGTACCCAATTTTTACCAACAGGTTTTTTGCATTTCATTTCTAAAACATACATCAACGACAACTGACCTTTCACAAGACCAAAGCAGTGCACACAACCTGTGCAAAATGTAACTTCATATTAACTTAACTTTCAAAGAACGCTACAAATTAAAAAACAAAAAATTGGCTCATTTCAATCGAAAATAGGATACTGAAAATAGGACACTAGCATTTTGTCACGAATGCATCATACGAATGATGGCCAACAGACACGAAAACTCCGAAAATCTTACTGTCAGACATTCGAAACTGGCGGCCATACACTCCGCAGATCAGCAAATAAAGAAAAGCAGCAACGCCGAATTCGACACTGCGGATCCACAATACTTCCGCGAAAACTGCAGGAATAAGGTTGTTTTGTCAAAGCACGAACCTCACGTAAACGCGTGTCCGCTCCATCCAAGCGCTTGGTAGCTTCTTGCAGTTGCTCTTCGACCTCCTGCAGCTTTTCAGACTGGAGTTCAACTTGGTCGCTCAGCACGCTTACCTAAAAACGAGAAGATTGCACTGACAACTAGCTGCCAAAGAGCGTAATTCACAAAATGCTGTGACCCAATTACAGGGCAACGTGCTTCCTCAAAGCAATAAACAAATCGCTGTTACAAGAACAATGTAACATGGTCTCACAAAAAATCAAAACACACAAATCTTAGAATAGAGTTGTTTCAGGGTATACAAGTAGAGTTTGTGCACGAAATACTGGAACAATAGTCATCTTCAGCATGTCATGGTCCATTCAAAAACAGAATGTTCGACTCGGTTCATTAGTTAAGAAGAGTATGGGACTGTGCAAAATCATACTTCTGAAAATCTGAGGGACAGTTATTCTGGTCGGAGAGCGTGTGCTACGACAGGACAGAACACTGACGCTGTGCGTGGCACAAGGAAATCACTTCGCTGGGATGACGCATGAGATGTAGAGATCGAGATGAACAGTGGTTTCACCAAGACGGTGCCAACCCCGACACATGACTTCCTCGCCTGGCTGAGAGAGCTATTTCATTTTCGAGAGACTATTCAGCAGGAAGTGGGACGTTGAGTGAGCACCGCATTCACTGGGCTTGAACACTAGATTTATTTTTTTCCGTCATTTTTCGAATATAGACCAGATTTTTTGTAAATGATCGAAAAAAAAATTAAGTCAATTCGGTCATAATGTCCGAAAATTGGGACTAGTGAACGCTGTTACGGCGACTAATATCATAATACGGGACAAATGACCGAAATGTCTCAGCAAAAAAAAGCAGCTTGAACACCCCAGTTTTTTTGGAGCACACCGTGGAAAGAAGTTGACTTTTATGGAAAGCGACCAAGATGACAGACTGAAGTTTAAGTCCAGCAAAATCTTGAAGTGCGCTGGACCTTTGCCAAGCTTTAATACAATTTGATTAGCTTTTGTTTTTTTAGGTCACCCTGTAGCTTTACTGTGGGTACGAAATCACTTGTAGTAGCAACGAAATGTCGCAAAGCAAACTGATAGAGTACGATCAATGGATGGTTGGAACCTTTTATCAGCAATTATCCGCATTGTTATGCGTGGCGTGCGCAATACCAGAATATCTCAGATTTGGAGGTAAAATCGAAGCACACCTCAAGCAGCATTTTAAAAAACCCTAGAAATTGGCATATTCATCAGTTATCTTGGACGTACAGTTAGCAACGTCACGGCATTGTTGTCAGTTTTCTATAAACTAAACCTTGCACGAAAAAAGTCTTTATTTGCAATGAGACGGTTTTCCCACTCTTATTTTGTAAATCGAGACTTTTATCTCTCTCAGCAGGATCGAGACAAGAAATTAATTTGCTTTGAAAAAATCTAGGATTCTTCTGTCCAAAATACAACCAATACTAAAAATGTAACCAAACATGCCCATCATGTAGTTCCCAAGGGATAATTTTGCTTTAATTATTCAAGGTATAAAAATAGTAACAAAATCCGTGATTTGATCCAACTGCAGTTAAAAGCTCGAGGTTTTCTGGCTTTCGAGCAATCAGCGGGGTGTGCTGTGCTTTTTTTGCGATGATTTAAACTTGCACATATCTACATTCAAGTGCGTACTCTCCACAATGAGGTAAGCAAGGAATCGATTAGCAAGTTATTAATAGGAAATCGATTTCACGTAAAATTACGCATACTCAGTCCAGAAATTCGCGAACAAAGCTTACGGACGAAAAGTTGAAAGGCTAAGCCAACAAACGCAAGACTAAAATGAGTAGATCAGAACACAGGCTCAGAAATCAGAACTTCTTAACTAAACTTACTGACGTCAACAACACATGCTGCGACAAATAAAATCTTCGACTAATAAAATTAGAAAAAACGTTCAGTAAACGTTTGACGCAACAAAAAATAATGGTCATGGGGCTGATAAATATCATGGCTAGCTTTTAGGAGTAACATGTGTTCTTGTTTTAGAAGCGATGTTAACGTTGAACGATTTTTACGAAACCCGGAATTTCTATTATTTAGAAGATTATTAGATTTGAGGTAGGAACACAAATGCGAATAAATAGGTTTTTCAAACACTGCAGATGAAAAGAGTAGTGCGACAGGGTGGTAATTCACACCATCATAAGAACCATTTTGAAGGGGTAAAATCGATGCAATTTTCCATTGAAGAGGGAATTCCTTTGCCAAAGCAAAGTTGAATCCAGGGCTGTGGCGCCGGAGCCGAAATTTTTTAGATGGCGGAGCTAGAGCCTGATATTTGGGTTCCGGTTCAAGCGAGATATGCAAATAATGTTTTTTTCTGTCTTTTGGACCAAATTGTTCTGGAGCCGGAGCCAAAAATCTCAAGATGTTGGAGCCGGAGCCAAAAAGTTAAGATGCCCGGAGCAGGAGTCGTGGCCTGGAATTTGAGTACCGGCTCCACAGCCCTGGTTGAATTGTAGGCTTAACGATGTTGCCAATGACTGACGACAAGATTTGAGCAAGCGATTCGGAAAGATTACGTAACCTTTTGCAGTTAGTAGGGTTCAAATTTTAGAGTACAAACTAAAAATGAAATGGTTCCGTAACCAGTGGATTCAGACGTCGATTAATGATATACGGTAAGTGCGGAAGATTTACATTATGAAGTTTGTTGTCGAGTAGCGTACGTGGGAACACTTGCGAAGTAAATATTAAAAAGGTTGCACTTATCGTAATCATCATAAACTGGTTTTCTATTGGTGAGAAGTGGAAAGCTGCAGAACTCAATGGGATTCTAGCAGCGGTTAAGATGTTTCCAATAAGATGGATTGCTAGATGGAATGGAATGAATTAGGCTTCTGCAAAATGAAATCCTAATTTTGTGATTTAGCTGCATGAATTTTTCGTTGTATCAAATTCCTCGATATGTTATAATCAACTTTATATTAGAACCAATCCAAGGGCGTAATTGCTTGAGCACTCGCCACCACAGCTGGAAGACTGGATTCGATTCCCGGTCAGGTCATGCCGAAAACTTGAAAAACGATACTTGCGGCCTCTCCAGCCTCGTGCTCAGAGTTGATGGAAGGGTGCATGGGAACAGTTCACGCGCAGTGCTGCCACTGACTCGCCACCAGTGCCGCATTCACTGTGAAAGCAGGCGCGTGTCCCACGGCGCAAGCAAGCGGAAATGTGCACCGCAGACTACTCGTGAAACTCCGAAAGGAATACAGAAACTGAGTATAAACGAAATTGACCATTATATTTGTTTGTCTTACGACAACAGGTAAAAACTTTGGTACACTGTCGGGTAAGACGTTTCAAGTCATTTGTCATCCAAGGCTTACTACGTTTATAGAAGTCGGGTAGGTCTGTAGGGATGTGCAACCCAGCACAGTGGTTAATAACGTCAGTAATGTTATCTGGACTCTAAATGTTAGGTGAGTTCGCAACAATAATGTCCTAGGGTGTACAAAACAGCAGAATCTTAACTTCTGAAGTTAGCTTGAATCTTGACTTCCGAAATTAGCTTCAAGAGTAGACAAACAGCATGTAAATTCACCATGTCAAAAGAAAGCGGTATATTGATTGAAAAAAAGTTCAAGTAAATAGGACAACGGTCGAGATTAGAAATGAGCTGTAAGAACACCAATATCACAAGCAATAATTGTTTTTTTAGTTAGGAACCAATCTAAAATGTGGTTGCTACATGTAGGACGGTGTATGAGTTGCTGAAATCATTAATAGCGCATGCTACGAGCAAGGTTATATTGAAGGCGCAAATGTTTGCCTGAAGTTAGTTCGTTGAAATTAACTGTAACAGACTGTGCATTTGCATTAGGCGGCTGGTGGCACACAGCAAGAAACGAATCGATTCACCAAGACTCACGTCCAACCACAAAACTTCAACATCAGCATCTTTCAAATCAAATCTTTGAGTGCAATAAATACCTCACTTAACAAAAGTCAAACCCACCACTCCCGTACCTGTTGTTGTAGACGTGAGAATTAGCACGGGATCAGTTTGTTACATTGTAACTGAGGGTTCATGCTGGCGGAGAGTGGCGGCGACATTTTTCTTATGTGGGCAGCGAAGAATTAGCAGCCGCACCACGACAATGTCCGCTCGTTCGACCCACGTAATCCAAGCGTATTTGGTTAAGAAAAACACACCACTCGTTCAACAGACGCCTTACTCTCCCGACTTAGCACCATGCGATTTTGACTTTTCCCAAAAGTTCGCTGAAAGGAACGCGATTTCAGTCACGACAGGAGACATCATCAAAAAACCGACGGCGTCGCTCTGACAGCAGTGGTTCTCAAACTTTTTGGCCTGTGGACCAACGTTTAAAAAAATGTCCGATGGGCTATTTCTGCTATGCTGACACCTTGTGAACAACTAGAAACTGTATTGCACAAAGGACAGTGAACGTTTTATCAAGGGTTTATGGAAATCTCTGTGGATCACTAGAAATTCCAGGTGGACCACGTTGAGAATCACTACTCTAGAGGATTCCAGGGGTTTTCATAGACGTGTCAGATCCGCTGGGAAGTAACTGAGCCTGCAAGGGGTGTATTTTGAAGGTGGTTAAATAACGTTTGTGTGCATTCTTTATGCCCAAAGGTCGGATGCTTTTTGAGGAGGCCTCGTATGAGTATAGCATCAAGCGAACTCTCACCTGCAAGTTCAAGCTTTCATTCTCTGCCGCAAGACGTCTTACTTTGTCCGACTCGGATTCATCCGTTACCTGGAAAAATGGCAACAGCCCAAAGTACCAAACTGCCGGCTTAGCATCAAGAAGAGATGTTGGTGAGATAAATGACGACTGAAACCAACTAGGAAAATCATTTCATACAAGCAACGCGAACACACGCAAATATATAAAAGCAATGTTTCTGCAAAAAAGAATGCAAGTGGTTCTTTTAAGCGCAGTGATTGTGATTTCCGATGACCTTGACTCGACAAAACAGAGCCTAATGAGTTCAAAGCCAACAGAGTTGAAAAATATAACTTAGAAACGATTTCTGCTGAAACTTAACCATTCACTCCACAGACAAATATTAACTTCACGGACATGGCTGTACTGAAAGTAAGTTTCAAATGCAATATTAAAAAAAATAGGCGCCAAGTTTGCAATTTCTGCGGGCGTTCGAAATCCATAACGTCACAAAATATGACGTCAAGAACTGCTTAATTTTGTTGAAACAATGTCGGTTGAAGCGCATCCCCTAAGCGGCTCTCACACGAATGTCAGTTTTACGGGCGACTCACAGTTATTCAATCACTCATTATTTTTTCAATAGTGGTAGAACACGTTAACAGATTAAACTGGAATCATGAAAAGTTGATAACACACAATTGCCTAAAAGCATTTGTGCGGGCTGCAGCCCTATCAATCCAAGCATTCATCAATCTTTTAACATTAAGTTCGTCGATCACGGTGGAATGAATACTTAGTAAACAACAAGATTTCAAGCTACGTTGAGTCATGGTCGATCGGTGATACTTTTTAATGCGACGAAGTGCAAAAATGGTACGCTCTGCCTCACAGGTAATACGGCCAGGCAATGCTGAAGGCATGCGCAGCAAACACATTGAACTCGGAAACAACTTCGCTAAAATTTGGTTTTCCACAAGCAGCTTCAAAATAGCGTTTGGAGCGGGATTGTTCAATGTTTAAATTGTTGCTTGCCAAAAATTGCCAGATTTTGCTGTGCAACTGTTCCTCGTTTACAATTTGTCTTTGCAAGTCACATACAGCGGAGATGGCGCTTCTCTCTGCAGCACAACTTAGAACTGATTCAAGCTGCGTTGTGATTTTTAAGCCTTCCATCCCGTATCTATCCGAAAACGTTTCACAAATTTCAGAATGTCTTTGTACTTGTTAACACAGAAATGCTCTTGATTGAGCAGAATTGTGGACTCGGCCACTTTGTTGACAACACTTGGCCAAAATCACACAAAAATTGAACTTAGCTTGTGGTCAACAGAGTGAAATCTTTCACGGCGAATCATGTAACCGATTGACAGATTAGCGTATGTCGAATAAACCAAGCATGCTGTCACTTTCAGTTTTGAACAATACAAACCCGCAAAGCAAGGAGTTTTCTGTAGAATAACAGAGTATCTGTTGAAAGCTGCTTAAGCAACACGTCAGACAGCAGCTTTGTTTCTCTGTCATCACTAAACTGCACATCCAAAGTAGCTTCCACAGCATTCCTTAGATCTTCCATCAATACTGCCACTCCTTGTACACCGGAATCCATTCTGTCATTAAGTCCCTCAGCCGTTTGATCAACAAATAGGTCTTCTGACCCATTCGTCATAGCTATAATAGAAACAAAAATTTTCATGGTAAAAATCTTGAGCACAAGCACCCAACATCCTAGGCTGTTAGAATGATAATATCCACAAATAAATTGCTCTTAGGTGCTGTCTAAAAATCAAATAGATTTTTGAACAAATATTTGTACAAGCAACACATGGAAGCTAGAAAGAGCAAAATTTTCAAGCATTTTAACCATTAATAGCAGAACAATGTGCAAGAATAGAAAATATATTTGATCTTATCGGTGACTACTAAAGTCTATCAGTCGTTTCAAATATTCAGTTGTTGTTTGGTCTTTTATGAACTTCTGATCTGCCATGCAGTATGACTTTCAACCACTGCAATGGTTGTGCATCTACTTTGGGCAGAAAAAACATTCGTTATATATACATAAAATATAACTAAAAATTTGTCTATGCATGGGCACTAGTAGTAGTGATACCCAAATAACTTCCTATGCACGCATACATTGCAACACAACTTCTCCAACTTCTTTACAGTTGACATAAACAAATTTTGTGAAGTTTACTAACCCTTTCAAAGGCAATTCAGTTTATCACAATGACAGTCACCAAAACAACAATACTTTGTATAACATGACATTCATTTTCACACAGGTCCACCTTTATTCTGGAGGTCACAGGGTATCATCCCTGAGACATGGAATACCTCACGGTTTTCAGTAATTGAGAAGGTTCTGCTGGCTCTATTCCAAGATGGGACCAGGTAAGGTCATACATGTGATCATGCTACCTGGTCCTTGGATAACTTCTGGGTAACTTTCGCGTGGGTGTAGCCAGCAGGACTCGCCTTCCCAATATTTCCTGGGACATTCTGGTCACATTGCCAAAACAGCGCAGCTGAGATCTCTCTATTCAGGAAAGTGGCTCGACATCCAGGGCTTTAAAAATTTATTAGCTGTACACTTTGTCATCAAGCCTTTACAAAAATCCTATTTCTGCTGCTTGCACTTGAGATAACACTGTTTCAGTCACTGCCCAAGATTCATGACTACAGGTGAAGATCAGAACATATTCTGATGAACTGACAGCTTTTCAGTGCACAGAAGTTCCCGTTTTGTGACCAGGGAACAATAAAACTTTAGCAGAACTGCATTCGCTTTACCAACCCATGTATCAATCTCCTTGGTCTTCCTTTCATCACTCATGAACACCAGCCCAAGGTAACACTTGAAGTTTTTGACATGCTGCAGCGTATCACTATTATTTGCAATGCACACTGACTTGGGTTTCTGGAGAGTTGTTTTTTTCAATGAGACATTTCGGACATTTTTTGCTGAGACATTGCGGTCACTGAGACATTTCAGCCATTTGTACCATAGTAGGATTAAAACTCGCGATGACCCCATTCATTAGTCTATATATCTGATCGAATTGACTTATATTAATTTTTTTTGGTCACTTTAAAAAATTTTGGTCTATGACTTCAAAAAAATATCTGGAAAGACACACTGTAATACCTGTCTTTTGCAGCTAATTTTTATTCCACTTGGTCATACGGACCTGTAAACTGATGAAGTGCATGTTGATGACCCTATTGGATGTTAGCTGCATCAAATCATCCACAAAATGCAAGCAGTTATTCTTGTGTCTTCCAACAGTGGCACCCTTGTCGACTTAGCTGTAACTGTCTATCCGATTCATATATATTATGAAGAGGAATGGTGAAACCCATACCCTTGTCCAAGTTCAACACCTGGTGAACGGTTGTGATTTAATGCCTGTGACACGAATACAAACTTCTGAGTAAGAATAGAATGACATGACTGCGAATAATATGACACTGTTCTGAAAATACATGCAGTCAGCAAAACATTACAGCTTCATACTAAAAGTACACAAGCAATTTTCTAAATATCAGCACACTGAAATTTTCAAGTACTTTACATCTTCAACAACATTTAAAGACTAAACATATGAGAACTAAACACATTGCTGAAAAATTATTGCTATGCAAGTATCAGGAAGCATAGCATTGCCACAATGTTTTGCATATTAAATCAATCAACCTTCAAAAAATGAAGACTAAAATATACTCATGAACTTCTAATGTTAGCATATATCTTCTTGGTAGATTAGATTCCCCAACAATAAATCTGAATAAATTTAATTCTGATGGCAGGTACTTTTCCTCAGTGACACAACAAACATGGAGAAATTAACTAATAATCAGCCACTCAAAACTCTAAACCAGGGTTACTCAACCGGAGTCCTGTGCCCCCTTGGTGTGTGGGCCCACGAGCAGGCTTCTGCTCATGGGCTTGTTTCTTGTACATTTTTACTGGTGGAGCAAGGGGCTATGGGTGCTGAGTTTCTCCGAAAGGGGACCACAGACCATGATAGGTTGAAAATCACTGACTCTAAAACCTATTCAGATCACAATTTTTGAAGAGTTGCTGACAGTGCCAAGAAATACGGTAGCATTCAGACATCCTTTTCACCTTCAGTAGACACTAAATATAAAAGTCTGAACAACCTGAAAGATACAGCTCAATTCTTGCAAATATTGACTTTGCTGTTAATGAACGTTGCATCATACAAAATTTTCTTGACAATATTCAGGCATGCTCTAAGTTGCAAAACTGACATCATGAGATCTGTGAAAGCTTGCAAGCACATATGCAAGTGCACCACATACCTGTTTTATCAATTATATCATCAAAGTGCTGTATGGCATCTTCCAACATGTCACTTGCAGTGCGATTGTTCAAACCATCCATCAAATTCTCTGTATCATCTGCTTCCATTACGAATAAATGTGCAGATGGAATGCAGACTGGCACAGACTAAAATAAACCACCACGGAAAATGGAAACCAAACAGAAGTATTATTCACCTGTTCTTGGTCATACAGCAATGTACATAGAAACGCTGCAAACATTTCAAGACTGAAAACTCCCACAATTTTTATACGAAAATTTCATACTCAAAGAAGAAATACCTTTATAAAAACAAAACAGTTTAAGCCATGTTTGTATGTTTAATAAGATAGGTTTGACTAAATGTCAAAAGTTCAAAATACATTTTTCTAAACCAAGCATTTTAAATCCATAAGCAGCAGTTATACATGTTAGTCCCAGAATTATGCATGATAGATAAATCATGATGTATGATAGCAAGGCTTACAAATGATATGGATTTATTTCAATAAATAAAACTCAGTTTTTATTAAAACATCACTAGTTATCTTATATGTAATTAATCACATTCAAACTAGAAGTGACTGATGATGCTACTAATTAAACTTGTTTTTATCTTGTTCATTCATTTATTTTCATACCCGCTTTTACCCTGAGCAGTGTCACAGGGATAGCAGCCCCAGGAATACTTAAAATACCTCACTTTTTACAATAGGGGTCAGCAACGCTGTGCCTGCGGGCAACAGGTCGCCTGCAAGGACCATGTAGGTCACCTGCGGGCCTGTTTTAAAAATAACATTAGCATGATCAATGCCTTCACATTTACGAATATCAGTACTAAAATAATTGAAGGTAAATCGAGCAGTTTGTGCTTCCGAAGTGTGTATCAAATTAGTAGCCCTATGCATTAATTGGTATACAAGAAGTAGCTCACAGTTTCAAAAAGGTTGGTGACCCCTGTTTTACAACAACTCCTGATAGTTCTGCTGGCTCCACACCCAAACTAAGACAGAATCAAGCAAGGTCAGAGATGCAATCACTCTGCTTGGTCGACATCTGGTCTGATTTCCCATGGGTGTCACGAGCAGGACTCATCTTTTCAATCTTTCCTGGGGCATTCTGGTTACATTGACAAACCATTTTAGCTGAGATTTCTCTATTCAGAGAAGTGGCTCAACATTCAAGGCATTACAATGTTCATAGCTGCACATTTTGTCACCAAGTGTCACAACTTAGCTCTTCACAAAAATATCATTTATGCCACTTGTACTTGAGACAGCACTTGTCCAGTCATTACCAAGGTTCATGGCCATAGGTAAACATTGGAACAAAGACCAATTTAACACTTTGGCATCCGGCCGCTTTTGTGGATTTCTGAGAAAAAAACACCGAAACGCACATGGCTTTGCGTGGGAATTTCTCGGGTCCTGTAAGCGCTACCGACCCAGTCAAAGTCTCAAAAGTCTTGTAGCTTGGACTAAAAACAAAATGTTTTGCTTGAGGGGTGAGGATTTTTGTGAGTGACGTCATAACTGGAAGAATTTTAGGCCACCTTGGCCCACTTCATGTGGCCCTGGGCGCCAACCGTTAGACGGTAGTATTTCACTGAAGTTTTTATTGGAAACTAGGCTACAATCCGAGTCTTTTTATACTTTGGATGACCTGCTGGGGTTTCGGGTTCAAAAGTTATGACTAGGGCAACCAAAAATCAATAAAGTCAAAATTTTTTTTGCCATTTTTTAAGCTTATGAAACATCCACAAACCAACTTTCATGCTCATGACATTAGCGACTCCCAAGTTATTAGGTCAAAATTCATCGTTAAGTCAAACTTTTCTTGCAGCACTGTTTTTTTCTCTTCATCGATATTTTATTGAAACTGCAACAACAGATATTGATTAAATGCTTTAGCAAGTTTAGTTGCAATTCTGTAATAATAGTGAGTTTGTTGTGACTTCTGGCGTAATAATGTTGTTTTGCCCACTACTGGACGATTGAAAATTATGTAGGCCAAGGGTCTCAAATACACAGCCCGCGAGGGCGTTTTGTGCAGTCCAGCTGCCATGCTTTTTGGGTTTATTCAACGGTTTGAAAAGTTCTCGGCTAGCAAGTGAACAAGTTCCTTTCAAATAAACGTGGTGACGGCTAGAAATGATTTGCCGATAACTTTATTTTAGGCCATAACTTTTGAACCAGAAACGGTAGAAAGTCAATCAAGATCTCAAAAGACTCAGATACTAGCCTAGTTTCCATTGAATACTTGAGCAAAATACTTCCGTCTAGTAGTTGGGCCCAGGTCAGGTACCAGCAGCCAAAAGCCTACCTTACTTATGATGTCACTCACAAAGAAAACAAAACCCAAAATATTTTTTCATTGCAGACTTGAAGACTTGCCGAGTCTTTGTGGGTTTGAACAGCTCTCTATTGCAATCAGTGACGGAATTATGCCCTAGCAAAGACACATGCAAACTGCTGATTTTAGGCTTCGTTTACATCGTTTGCATCAAGGTCTCCAAACTTTCTTTGTCAGAGGGCCACATAAGCTATTTCACAACAGTTCTGGGGCCAGACATCTTACGTAATGTGATTGTTTCGGGATATGCTGCATTCTACCAAGTACTAAGTAAACAAATGTTTCGTAAAAATACCATTCTTTAATTCATAGTGAAATGTCTTCGCGGGCCGGATTTGGCTCGCAGGCTGTAGTTTGGAGACCCTTACTTCATATTGTTGGTATTTGCTCAGGGAAAATTTTCACTTATACTTTCAATTCCAATTCAGATACCTTGCTAAACTGACATTATATTTGACAAAAGAAAGTAGTATAGATAAACAAGGTTTGACTGTAGTACCAAAACACAAATGTTAAATCAAATATATACAACATGACAAACAAAAACATGACAAACATTAACGTTACAAACATAATGGTGGGCAAGCAATATTTGAAGAGTTGAGATATATACAGATGAGTAGGTGAAGCATGTACATAGGTGAGAGAAGTAAGCAACAATAATAGTCATAAGGCAGAGAGCAATGCAATGAACATGACATTTCATAACAAAAGCATCATCATCATGTCGTAGCAAGGGCAGAGAGCAATGTTTAACCACACAAATTGTGAAGTAATAGAATGACTATTGCATTTTATAATCAAAAGCTGAAAAAATTGTCAAAAAAAATGGCCAATATTTATAAAATGGCCAAATGTATCTTTTTCATGGACAGTGGCAACACACTTCAAAAAATGGCCAATCTGGCAAACCTGCTCAGCACCGAGATTAGTCTACACCAGTGGTTCCCAACCGGTAGGTCATTACCCCAGAGTGTGTCACATAGGACTTTTTGTACGGTTGCGAACAGCAACCTCAACAGTTTGCTGAATTCTCAAATTTTCAGAAATCCTCATATCAACAGTTTGTGTTACATCAATAAAACCAAAACAAGAACAGATTTTTGTGAAGTTCACATTATCTACGTTATAATTTCTAACAGGTTTCTGCTATACAATACAGTTGCAATCAACCTCATTGTAAAAACATGTCAGCTCCAGAAAAAGCGCTGAATACGACAGCCTCATAAACATCCTGTGCTTGTGTGAATACTTGCCTGCTGAAATTCCAACAAAGCATAACCGATAGTTTAATTGTTATAGTTCCGTATTACATTCATTATTTTGTATTCGTTATGGTTCAAGCTTATGATTCCAGCACGAAGTACCTTATAGCTGACAGATGGCAAGATCTTACCAGCAGGCCTAACAAGTGATATGTGCATAAACGTTCAACGTAACTTTCTAACATAGTGTAATTTGTAGTTAATAGACTCCAAATGAATGCTTGCATCCTAAACAAGGTAATGCTCTTGCTTTCCTGTAATCAACACTAAACGTAACAATCGTATATTCATTGTATAAATGAAATGGTTATATTATTCATGTCTGAGTGTATATTTACAACTGCAAAATGATTCCTCAGCATATGCCTCATTTTCTGAAAAATCCCTGAAGCTGTCTGGTGGGCTATGCAGCATACACGCCCAAGTCTCACAATATGCTCCACTTTCATTGTCTGTTTCCATTCATGTGCACCTACCTCTATGAGCAAGGGTGGATATTAGGTAAGGCGAATGAGAGATGGTCACCTCGCACCCTCTTCTTTATCTCAGAAATGCCGCATGTAATCTTTGAGTGATTTGCACTTAGTTTTTACCTGATTATTTTAGTCAATTTTTGGTCACAGACCGCTTTTTTAATAACAAAAAATTAATGTCAATTCAGTCATAATTTCTGAAAAGGCAGGCTAACAGTGAGTTTGTTTCAGCAAGTTTCAATACATACAAGACAAATAAACAAAAGATCTCAGCAGAAAAAAACAGATTTTTGGGTTGTTCTGTTAAAAAGCTTATGAACCATTCCAGAGCCACATTTAATAAAATCTGGAGCAATTCATGTTTTTCAAATTAAAGCAAGAATTACATGCAAATGTATTGAAGAGTCCTGTCAACAATTGTTTCAGGCACCTTTCTGAGAGTTTACCTCGGGTCTCTAAATTCTAATACCCACCCTTGTCTAATGTCTGTGAGGCTAGATTTTCAACCCAGTTTGTCTATATTAAAACAGGGCACTAGCTACAGGTCTGCCAATGGACCTTCATATTTGACATCTTATTGATCATCCATTATCTGCAACGTTACAGTAATGCACAACGAGAGTGCAACAGGCTTGTTAGAAACATACTAAACCTAAAAGGTAAGCTTAAAACCTAACCATAACTGTAGCCCTAACTGTAACACTTAGCTAACACTAAACCTAAACCGCAAGTTCATAAACTTATGAAAAAAGAAAAGAAAAAGTGGTCTCATGAATTGAAACGTGCTACTAGTACTACCAATACGAAAGTCACAAAGGTGAGAGTCGAACCGAAAACCTTTGGCACAGCAGACCTGAAACACATCTACTACGCGATGACGTCGGTGCCGCTTGAGTAACAAATTCAACATTTTATGCGAACCACGTCATGTGAAGCGGATGAATAATCACTATCTTAAAAACTCAAGGAATAGATTGGACGTTGAGAATGACATAACATAACATTAGTTCTAATCAGCACACCCCCATGAATTTCAAGACCAGTCACCAGTTGCACAGGTCCAAGCTCAGTCATCCCATTGATTAGCTAGGACATTAGGGTTGCCATATGTCCAGAATTTCAGTGTTGAAATTTCTGTCCAGAAGTAATATTTTAAAATGCTCTGATGTCCAGAATTTTGACAGTTTTGAAGAATCTAATCATTAGATCCTAGCCTATGAAACATATGAATAGTCACGATTGGGAAAGAAAAACATGCCTTTTTTGTATTTTTTTGCCTCCAGCCTATTGTCATTGTAACTATCCTGTTATATTTTTTTCTGTGATAGTGATGTTTTTTACGATGGATTGGTATTTGTGAAAACATACTGAAAAATGCCATATATAGCGCTTGTTTGTTGCCGCAAAAGTAGCCGTTAAACTGTCAGGAATTTTGCCTCTATGGCAACCCTAGCATATATGCTGTTTGTTTAGCAGAAGAATGCAACTACAGTGATGAATATACCGTGCGAAGTGTGTGTTTTTTATCTTGTTGGTTGTTATGTCAACACCTTTTCGAGTTGCAAGTAATGGCTAAGGCCAAGTGCTTCCATAATATTTTTGAATGGGGTCACAAGTGACGAGATCAAAATGGTTGGGAACCACTGGTCTACTGTAGACCAGTGGTAGAGTGTAGAGGCTACACTGTAGACTCTACACTATACAACTTACATACAATACACGGCAGTAGGCTAGTAGTAGTACGTACTAGCAGCAGTTGAGTAAGCCTAAAACAAGGTATGACGGATGCAAAACACTTGTAAGAGAAAAACGCTTGAACATACACTGCAGTACACTACGAAGAACTTGATAGACACGTTTGATACTTTTCTCTTCCAGTTTGTACAGTACTTAAGTTGAAGTTATTTCCTTCATAGTTCATTCACAGTCACTGTCAGGGTTGCCACCCTGGTTGCTAGACACCAAGAAAAAAGCCCACACCATCATGTTTAAAAAAGGCTAAACCGGGTGAAAAAAACAAAATTGTTAACTAACATCAAATCTAAAATTCTTTATTGGTTGTAGGACATTTTAGAAGATTAAACTTGCAGCACTACCTCTACACTCTAGTAGTTCTACACAGGAACTAAATAATCTTTGAAAAACTGCCTCTCAATCCCCAAGCTCATATGCCTTCTACGAAGTGCACCATGCTTCAAGTGCAAAAAGGAACTGGAGGTGTTCAACACAGCCATAAAAACCAACATGGAAAAAATATGCAATGTGTCTTTTGGAGAAAAAAACTGGTCACAAGCATCTCTACCAATCAGACATACAGGCCTCGGCCTTCGTCCCGCGGCAGACCTATCCCTGCCATGTTTCCTGTCATCGTCTCATGCCTGTAAAGGCCTTGTCAACCGTTTACTTCCCTCTCTCAACCTGGAAATCCCTTATGGGTATGTAAACGATGCAATTGACGACTGGTCCAAACACCATGATTCATCACCACTAGAAAAGGGAACACAAGCAGCCTGGGATGACCTCGCCTGCAGGGATACACTCAAGTCCCTGCTAAACACCCATAACCCTTGCCTTGGAACCACTGTCGGTTACTTGCTGCACAAGAGAGTCACACTGAGACTGCCTCAAGATGCCACTGTGGCAAAGTTGTTGAAAGCTCAAGATGCTGCTATGGCAAAGTTGTTGATGAGCTGGGGCTCCATGGCCTCCCCTGTACTAAAAATGCAGGCCGCTTCCCAAGGCACTCAGCCATCAACTGCATCCTCAAGAGGTCATTGACCCGCATTGGTCTCCCCTCTACCTTGGAGCCTCTAGGCTTGACTAACGATGGAAGGAGGCCGGATGACCTGACTTTGGGCCCCTGGTACAGAGGCCTGAGCCTGGTGTGGGACGCAACAGTTGTGGACACTTTTGCTCAGGGCCACTATTATAGTGGCCACTAGTATTATTGTACTATTATTATAGTGACTATACTATAATAAAGACTCTGCCAGACAGGTTGGTTTTGCAGCCACAAAAGCTGAGGCCGCAAAATGCTAAAAATATCATGACCTCCAAAGCAATTACCACTTACAACCAGTGGCAATTGAGACCACTGGTGTGTATGGCAAGTGCACTGCCCCTTTTTTGAGTGGTCTTGCGAAGAAACTTGTTGATGTGTCTGGCGTCCCCAGGGAGTGCCAGTGGCTCCACCAGCGTCTGTCCCTGGCTGTGGTCAGGGGAAATGCTGCCAGAATATTGGCCTGTGTGCGAGTTTGATCTAACTTTACGTGTTCTTTTTCTAGTAGCTGCTTTTAACGTACTGATCACCATCGATCACTGCCTACCGGTACCACTTGCCCCTGTATCAATGTGTAGCCCTATTGCCTTCCGAATCCTCGTTATTTCTGTAAGGTTCATTTTCCCTCAGTCGTGCAGTGTTACCTTGTGCATTGGTTAAATATCTTGTCAATCGCATCGCCTATGATGAGAGTACAGCGTGGTTTCGTGTTCAACATTGCTTGAAACCTCTGAGGCTTGTAAAACAAGAATCATCTTCCACATTTTCCAGTGTTTCCACTCGAACCTCAGTGTTTCCACCTGTGGTGTGCAAGATCCGGGTTTGGAGTCCAATCGGCCGGAAATTAGGATTTTTTTTATTTGAATTGGTTTGGATTTGGATATCGTTTCCGATTTAATTTAATGTGATTTATTTGTTTGTTAGCAGACACGAAGTCAATAGTATGAACACACACACTCTCCGGAACGCAGGTCGATAGAAATAGACAAAACAGCACGTAGTACAAGGCATTGAAGCCGGCGGAATCAAAGGGTTACAGACACTTTTTGCAACTACATTGAAGACAGAACCATAGATTTATAGACACATACTTAACATTAAGTTAGCTAACAGGTAACACTTGTTACAAAACTACTGCGCAGTAGGGTGCCAAATCCTAAATTGGTCGAGTCTAGGTAAAATGCGGAAGTATTGTGGCTTGTGGCACGACACACCATCAATCAAATGGATACAGCAAAGGTCGATCACTCATACACAGTTCAGTTCAGTTTATTTATGCATCCCGACCAAGCACAAAATGCTTTATCAGGAGTACAGGGACAGGAAGCGAGGGCCGTAGCTGTCATTTACGTCACTGCCCCCACAAGTTCACGTAAAACAACAAAATACAAATGAAACACCATAGCGAAAATACAACAAAAAACATGCATAGTATAGACAGTTATTCGGCTATCAACAGTCCTCACATAAACACATTTTGGAAACACTTCCACTGCCAAAAGTCCATTCCAAATTGTGTTTGGAAACACTGCTTCCACACAGGCAAGCTTTGCAAGGCCTTGACAACGTGAGATGACACAGTTTCGCTTGGCCAACCCATTTCAGTAACCCAAAGTCAACAATCAAACAAACAAATAAACAACTGAAAGATGAGACACATGTCCAATCAGCTTCAAGTGTACATAAAACCTAGACTGGACTTTATCATTCAGACATAAATAAAACAAAATGTAAATATCGAAGGCAAAGCAATCAGACAATAATTATTATCATTAGTTAATTGCCTGTTTCAAAGCCTATCCAGCACATATACAGAGTGTTTGTTTTCAATCAGTTTCCTAAACCAATGCCATTGCATGTGTGAGAATAAAACTAAGTATAGTTTTCTAATAGGTAATCATAGTAAAGCTTTTGATATTGGATAAATGTTTTGTTTTTAATAGTTATTGGTACGGAGTTCCAAACTTTAGGCCCTAAGTACATGAAACTATATTGATCTTGTTTTCGGTGTCTTGAAGGAATTACATAATTATCTTTTGCTGAGTGCCTTGTGTTATAATTATGCCTATCACGAACAAGTTGGTAATTTCCAATCAGTAAAAGAGGAGTTTCATTTTGTGCAACTTAAACATATGCTTTCCAAGTTCATAATGTTGTGGTTCATTTACTTTCAATATTTTGTGTTTTTATATAAGGTGTAAACCCTTTACCGCCCACGCGAGCCAATAGATTGGCGCGTACGTTTTTGGTTATAACTCGCCAGCCGCTGCAGCTAGAGAGGTGTTCAAACCCTCTACGGATTCAGCAAGTCTAGTAGTTCCGAGTC
>Ga0210059_1004970_pt1 | contig 21401 bp, 16 predicted proteins | sample Ectturendosymbi2_FD_188042 | JGI IMG/M metagenome (GOLD analysis project Ga0210059, IMG submission 188042) | Ecteinascidia turbinata endosymbiont from Florida, USA - Sample 2 (SPAdes) (version 2) | ecosystem: Host-associated > Tunicates > Ascidians > Unclassified | place: Key West, Florida...
AAATTGAAACGTCTGCCATTCGGTAACCGCTTGACCGATTTCATTCAAATTTTTTTTGTTGGTTGTTATTTTTGAAGCTCTTTGAAATGAGCCCACTTTCATCAAAATCTGAGAGGGTGGGTGAACATTTTTTATTTTTCTGTTCAATTAAGCATGGAATGACCCCCATGCAGTTCTTCAAGCTGTGATGTTGTTTGAGAACTCAAGGTCTTGGCTAGCAAATTTCATTAGAGTCTGGGGCTTGACATTCCTGGGCAAAGGTAATAAAAGTGTGGTCTCAGTTTTTTTGTTTTTTTTGTCTCAAGGGTATCAATGTTTGTCATTCAAAGTTTTGTTCGCTGTGTAAATACAGTGTGATGTATTCAACAAGAGTTCTAGACCAAACTTTTTTTGTGTTCAAACAGGACACAAATTTTTAAGTTAGATGTTATTGTTTTCCGATTCATTCTCATATCTTTGGTCACTATTTTTGTCTTTGGCAATATTGCTCAAATGATGTCTATGAACCAAAAAGCGCAAAATAAATTGTAATCAACACACATCTAGCAAGATTCCCATGTGTACTACTGTTAGTAAAAGATTATGATGTATTTTGGCAAATTCAACTATGCAATGAGTTTCTGATGAAATGATTGTACAAAAATGAACAGATCAATGTTCCATGCTTTCACCATGACAATTTCTTTAAAAAGTTAGTTTTCGTAACATTGCAAAATATGCATGGTTTTTATGCTAAGTTCTGCTTGTTTGTTTATCCAACTGTTCAGGGCAAAGATCAAATTAAAAATCTACCTATTGAATAGGATTTATGTTGTAGCTTGATGAAAAGTTCAATGCGGTGATTGATTTGATTGCTTCTTTTCCAGCAGAAGTTGCTGAAACTTCCGAACCTCCCACAGATCGAGTTGCAAGCAAAGATAAAACCAAGAGGAAACAACGAAAGAAAAAAAATGAATTATTGTGGCAACCACCACTAGAATTTGAGGAGGAAGATGTGTTTGAAGACACTTTTTTGAGCAAGCAAAATAGGAATAAACAGGTATTTATCACATTTGGTGCATATGGATAATTGGCAAATGGGGTGGTCATCCCAATATGAAATCAAAGGGACAAACACTATTTTGGCATTTTCCTCCTTAGCTTCATGGAAATTTCAAGTGCACTGAGAAATAGTGCCCTTACATAACTGAACCTCAACTGGAGAATACCCTGTTTGGTTTCCATCCTGGCTGTGATGCCACTGACCAAGTTTTCACTTGCCAATAATTTTTTGAGAAATTGTGGAGTGTAGCAATGATGTTATTGTTCGTTTGTCTAGCTTGAAGCATGTTAACTCCATCTATTGAAAAAGTTTTAAGGGAGTTTCACTGAAGTACAACACTAACGGCCAAGTCAATGTTGTTCCTGCTTAGAAATTTTTGTCCATGCCAACAGCATTAATATCTCTTTTTGTGAAGGTTGGACTCCATCAAGAATGTGTGCTTTCACTTCTCTTCATGTAATATATATGACTTTAATACACACTGTGCATGAGTTGATAAGTTCAAATACGTTGGTGTGGTAATCAAAGGTGACTGAAAGCAGAACAAAGTGATAGTACACGAATTGGTAAAGCAAAAGCAGTATTGCATAAACTTCATTGCTCTGTGATCACAAAATGTGGGTGTTTTCAAGCAACATTGTTTTCTGTTTCGAAATTGAACTTTGCTCTGTCATTCCATGTCTTATGTTTCTGTGTTGTTTTTGTGTTTGCACTGTTTTCTTGTGGTGCTCATGAAAACGTTGGTTTAGTTCTTTCAGATAATGAAAACGTTTAGACTGAACAGACATGTTAGCTTTTTGTAAAATAGAATACTTTTATCAGATTTGCACAGGTAGAAGAGCAGGCAAAAGTATTTGGTTTGCCTGTGATAAACCGTTGATGTTGCAGGGGAATTGTTTAGATGACAACACCATTGATGAGATGTTATCATCAGCTCTGGATAGTCACATTCCTGTTAAAATAAAAGGAAGGAAAGAGCTTGTGAGGAGAGTGGAGACACTTAAGGACGTGGTTGGTCAAAAAGGTAAATTTAACACCATGAAGTGCAACTAATTAATGTGTTCTGATGAAAACTATGAAGTGTAACTAATCAATGTGTTCTGATGAAAACCATGAAGTGTAACTAATAAATATGTTCTGATGAAAACCATGAAGTGTAACTAATCAATGTGTTCTGATGGAACCATGAAGCGTAGCTAATCATTGTGTTCTGATGAAAACTCTGCTGAATCAATATCTGAAATTTTGAAGCACATATATGTCGATGAGCAGCAGCTGAAGAATATGAAATGTATGAAATATATTACTCTTCATTTTGGTGATCTCCCAGTCTTGTGAAATCAAAAGGCATGAGACATTTCATGGAGTGTAGCAATACTCTTAATCTCCTTAGTGTTTAGATTTGTCCCACTATTTGTAAGGGATATTTGACCACAATGGAGTCATTTTAATACTTAGTTTGTTAATTTTGATTTTGTTGCATTTTAATACTTAGTTTTTTAATTTTGATTTAATGTGTCCACTATACACTGAAAAACTCTACATATTTAAGCCTGAACAATTTCAAACTTCAAATTTGAAATGTGAAGCACAATGCATTTTGAAGATTTTATTTTGCATCTCTGTAGAAGTATTGATTTATTTTGCATCTCAAAAAATAAACTAACCTGTAAACCACCAGCTCAAAATTCAAATGAGGATGCGTGCCAAACTTTTTGAAGTTCAAATAAATAGAGTTCAAAATAGACAGAAACGTGCAATTTGTGTCTTAGTTACATTTTTACTATAGTCTGACAACAGTTAGCCACATGTAAATAAACTTACTGATTTCAAGGTTCCCATGCAGTACTGAAAAAGTATTGAATTGTTAAATCGGTTTTCAAGACCTTGAGAAAGTATTGAATTTGGCCAAAATGTACATAAATTATTGAAAAAGTATGGAAAAAAATTTTTATTAAATATTTGTGTATACAAAATTCAGCCATCTGTTTCTTGAAATTTTGTTCTTCACCACTGATGACAGTTCTGCAGATGTTTTTGCATTGTGTTCAATGAGTAAAATTTTTGAAAAACGAATCTAAACGATGGTATTAACACCTTCAGCGCTAGTGTACGAGATATTCATGCCTCAAAATCCTGCATTGAGCATGTGTTTTTGCGCTATTTTTCCTGCCACTTTGCAGCTCCATAACTTGCCAGGTGATTGTACTAGAAAGGTGTTCAACCCTCAAAAGATGTGGCAAGGTTTCTAGATTGCAATGAAAAAATACTTGGGAAGTTTGGGATTTCAGATTTTGTGGGTGACATCGTAAGTGGGGTAGGTTTTAGGCTATGTGGGCTCAGGTTACCTGGCCCTGCTCCCCAACCACTAGGTGGAATTAATTAGGGGATTAATCAATTGTTTTGTTTTGTTGTTTTGAGACCATAAATTTTGAACAAGATATGGTAGAAAGCTGTCAAAGGCTCAAAAGACTCGGATTCTAGCCTAGTTTCCAATGAAAACTTGAGTTAAAAACTCCTCTAGCAGTTGGTGCCCAGGGCGAGGTAGGAGCCAAAATGGCCTAAAACCTACCCCACTTCTGAAGTCACCCACAAAAAATCCAAAGTCCAAAACTTCACAATTTTTTTCATTGCAATCTAGAAGACTTGTCACATCTTGAGGGTTTCAACAGCTCTCTAGCACAATCGGCGGAGACGTTATGGTAAAACGATAGTGTTTGTTCCAAAATTTCAAATTTTGTGGTTGAGAAAATCTTCACAATTGTTTTGAACATAACTACTTAAACTAAGTAGTGTTGCAAAAGAAATATCTTGTTTTAAGCACACAGACGTTATTCTTTAGCTTTAGTCATACTACGAAAACAACTTGAGTAGTAAGAAATAGAAAGGATCTTATGTTGTATATTTTCTTTGGCAGAAGCTAAATCGTGAAATGATCTTTTCTTGATTTTTGCTTTCAAACATTTTCATCTTGTTGGTAAAATTATCAAAATGCAACATCTCCCATACTTCCATACAAAGATTCATATAGTAACATGTGTGATTTCAATTAATAAGTATGAAGTTTTTCTCTTTTTTTTGTGAACACCATTGATCCTATCTAAGAATTTTGCTTAGTACAACTTTGCTCATCATCCATTTATAGCCAGATCATAATCATGTTTCACAGTAGATCTACATAAACACCTTCCTTTGTTTACATTAACTCACTAGCAACATCAACTTGTTTAATTAGTTTCTTCAAAATCATCTTCCCAAATTTTTAAAAACTTCAATATTGTTTGAGTTAGATTTCTGTTTTGCATCTGCTTCTTTCTTCATTTACCAGTTCTAGGATAACTTCCAAAGAAGAAAATCTAAACTCTAAATCTAAAACCTAAACCTCAGACCATAAACCTAAACCCTAAAGCCCAACAGTTGTCCTAGGTAGCAGTTGTTTAGTTGGAAATTGTTCTGATACCCTTTCTTGTTTTCAAGTGCCAACGTTTCACCTGTAAGACTTGTCTTACATTTGCAGCACTGATGATGCGTTGAAAAAAGCTGAACTAGTTTCCCTGTTAATAAACTGTGATAGATATACTTGCCGCCACCTCTGTGGCCTATAACTATGAAAAATAGATATGCTTGCAAGTTTTAATCATCACAGAAGAATGAAAGCAGAAAGCAGGCAGATTCTTCAGAAGCTTGCCACCAGGCTAAAGATTTTTTGTTGTCCTTATACCCATTTACCATCCATTTTTTATTCTGGTATATGATGTGACAGCATCATTTACTATATACTGTTTCTATTAGTGATTAACCAAATCTCGTAGTTCGAAAAAATTTGATGCTTTGCTGAGTGACTGCTGCTACGTAGCATGGCATGAAAGGTTAGAGTTTAAATTCCAATCACAGTAAAATGCAACAAAGATACACCACAATATGTTGCATGCTCAAAATAATGTTGTAAATGATGATAAATTTAAAAACTATGTCCAATTTCAGTTGGAAAATTATTTGGTGTTGCATTGTTTTAGTGAGAAAGTTCAGCAGTAAACTTCTCTCATTCACAATTTACTCAATACTGAAGTGAAGGTGGGTCTAAAAAAACTTCCCCAGCAAGATTTACTTGTCAAATTTAATTTTTTTGTCCAAATATCACATACATATATTTTCTTAATATATATGTGACGCCAGTTGGCAGCAGGTTGAAGACTGAATTTGCTTTTATCCGGACAGTTGAGTAGGTTGTTCGCCACAAAATAACAAATTACTCCACCTTTCAGTAGTGAGGCGGAAACTGCAGCCCTAAGCTATCACCGCCGCAACCTGGATATTAGCGTCTGATTAGAGTAAAGATATGTTGATCAATGTGCATTTTTGCTTGTAAATAACCACACAATGTTAATGATACCAGCATATTAGTTATTGTGATTTTTCATTCCATATTATTCCAAATTTCTTCATTTCTTATGCAGATCCTGAGACCACTGCTAATGGAAGTGTTGATTGCTGTTCCACAACATGTGATACATCTCAGGAAAAGAACAAAAAAATGACAGAAAGTACCAAAGTATCTGAAAAGTCTGCTTCAGGGACTGGTTTTGGTATAATGCCAAAGTATCAAGTTTCTCAACCTGAAAAATTGCACGACAAGATACAATCATGTACAGACAAAGCAGAGCAACTTGCAAAGATAGTTGACGTAGGTGGGATTTGGTCTGATGATGATGAAATGAATGTTGGACAACCACGTCCAAAGTCAACAAACAATAAACATGCAGAAGACAAATTGCAAAAACTACCTGCTGAAGTAATTAATGCCCACGACTGTTACTCCCTCCAAGCGGATATGGTTTCTACAAATTTTGGTGAAAGCAGGGAAAACAAAATTAGTGGTGACAGTGACGATCAACTTACCATTGGTGGAAACGTGCAAGCAAATAAGAAGCCAATCATATTCAATATCAAGCTTCCAAAACAAACAGCAAAAAGTGATCAAAGCATGCCACCGAATGAAAAAAAGAAAAAAGTCAAAAGACGCAAGAAGCTAAATGATGTCAAAACTTCCTCAAGCATGTCTACTCAACATCAAACATCTGAAGCTGTGACTCAATGTGAAGCAAGCTCAGTTGTCACTAAAGCACCATCAAGCATTGGTAAAACCGATGACACCAAAACATCATTGTGTTCGATGTATGGGTTTGATCCAAACCAGGTTGCTTTGTATTCCCATGCTCCCTATTACTCATTGCCTGTAGCATTTTCTTATCTGCATTCTTATCACATGCATTATGGACCACCACATCTTCACACATACATGCAGTACCAGCTGAGACAAGCAATGCACAATTTCCAGCCACCTTTGCCAAGCCAAGAAAAGCGACCACCCCTGCCTGAGTATGGTAAGTAGTTCATGATAAAGTTTTAAAAGTTGTCTGTATATCCTTAAGCTGCATATGATTGTGGATTTCCCTATAGCTAAAATTTTTTGAATTGAGATAGTGGTGTTAATCACCTGCTTTAGTTTTTCACATAGCTAAGTAATGTAACTTGGCATTCTGATTAGCACTTCCCCCTAAAGAGTTGCTGCAGTATTTTGTAAGGGTGTTTTTATGTGGAGTGATTGCTGTTGGCCGTTTTTCAAACCCATGAAGTATCACTGCACATAAAAACACGCTATTAGGTTTTAATATAAAAATAGTTTTCCATACTTTTTTGCTTAGTTGAATATCATAACTGTTCAAGTGAAATTTACAAAGAGACATGTCATAAAACAGTTTCTTGTGAGTGTTTTCATTGATCAAGTTATTACTGCCCCACAATCATCAAGATAATTTGTATGGTGAATTACACATTTTGTGCTGATTTATTTATGAACAATTTAGTCATTTCATAGGACCATAATGTATCTTTTCCCATGATTGCTTTCTGGTGTGTTTCTCTCAAATTTAATAACTTGTGATTTAACTGATTAGTTTTCATAAACATGATTTCTTATCAAATGATAAAGACTAGCCAATACCCAAAGGGATTTGCTTAAACTTATGTCGTCCTATTTCTCAACGTTTAGTATGTTCAAAATCTAGGTGGGCAATATTTTATATTGCACCAATAAAGTGAATAGATATACGGAGGGCCTAAAACAGTTTATAAACTGAGGTACTACATCCACACACTACACAGTCTTTAAAAACTCGTTGTGAAACGTTTTAATCTCTTTTGTACTGGATGTTAATGTCGTTTGCTTCCAATGAGTCGAGTAACAAAATTGAGTACTTAACGCATTGATGTACATAAACAATTTGTTCATTTGTGAAGCTTTACTTTTTGGTGTAGCAAGTTTTAAAAAGTTATATAAATTGTCTGAGAAACGAGGTTTCTGCAACTACAGCAGTTGTGCTTGGTGAACCAAAAAGGAAAACCATGCGCCTTCTACTGATTGACGGCACTTAGATAGGCCTAGCCATTTTAATATTTTCACTTTGAATTGTATTTCATCTTACTTGGTCAACTGATACCAAACTTGCCTGCGCATAAAGCAGTGTTGTTTTGCAGATGCACCTGAGCGACCACCAGAGCCCGAAGCAGGTAGGTGTCAATCTGTTTCATTCTGAACGACAGACGCTGTTGTTCATTTGAAATTTTTGTTGCAGAACCCAACCTATCAGTTGATATCACTGCAGTTTTCACCAGCAAACATATCACTGATGAAACCATCAAAACACTGTTCAGCAATAAGTGAGTACTTGGTTTTTCATGTGCACTGCAAGCGAAGAGGAATACATGTTTCAAATTATTCTATAGCAACACCATTTACTTTCAATTTGGGCTGTTTGTTTTTTTCTAAGATATCGATATTCACTGCGAACTTAAACTGCTGTGGCTTTTATTCATAAGTAATTTTTGTTGGTTAATGACAAACTATTTAACCCACATTACGCTGTTCACTGCTGAATTTGAAGTCATCACAACGGGGTATGTTACCTTGCTCAAGAGTATTTCTTTACCTTCAGCATGCCTTTATTAGGTCCATTGTTTGCCGAATGCACAAAGAACCCAAAATATGCTTATTCTTGGGTTGCCCTTGAAAATTTTGCAGGCTGGCATCCTCTGTCATCGGAAGGTTCATTTTTGGTTGTGCAGTATCAGATCCAAAAATTATGTATTTTAAAAAATCTATGTTGTTGATTTGTATATGTGCTCTAACGTTTTGCAGTTGTGAGCCTCCTCTTCCATCTCCTGCTTCTTCAAAGAGCGAAGGGAGTGAAAAACGACATGTACATGGGAGGAGGAGGAGACGGAAACAAAGAAATCATTCATCTTCATGGAGCAGTTCAAAAAGGAGTAGGAGCTATATCAGGTTAATTCTGCAAGACCACTGCATAAAATAATCGTTTAATAATATGTGTGCTGCCAGTCTGCAGATTAAGCCAGATTTTCGCGACATCTCCCACAAAAAACTACAATAGATTTTATTAAATAAATCAGCATAAACAGCTTTTGCTCAGTTATTCTGGCGAAGTTGCAACAAAGAAAGCAAAAATATAAAGTTGCAGCTTTAAAAAATGGTTCGAAATATCTGATGGTTTGCTTATGGATGGATAGCGTGCGATTCAGCTCAATGTTTTGAAGAATGCACAATTGTGAGATCGTGTGTGTCACTGCAGTGTTACAATGAAATACTGGTCATTGTAATGGTGCATTCATCGCAAAGTAAAATGCCCTGATGCAGTGACTGAGCCAGGGTTTGATTTAAACATTGGGAATTTACAAAAAACGTGTTGAGCAAAATGAAGTCGATTTTTTGGGTATTTTAGTGCATTCCTGTTGTCCTCCATGGCACAGAAATAGGGGAGAAATGGCCCCAATATTCCCGTTACGTTTATGCTCGGATGCTGATAGAAAGAATTGTATTACTATGACCTATTTATCAGAAGGCAGCGGTGACCTCGATTTTTTTGCAGGTTTAAATGTCAGTGTGCTTTTACGTTACCTCGCCATGTATGCGCATGGGCACACCAGCAATCAGTCCCCAGCGAGCAACCTCCATCGCATGATGTCAAATCCTATGTAGAAGGCTCTATCACAAAAGAACATGTTTATTTGGTTTTGAGGCTGAATGTCCTAATATCTTACAGCAATGTTTTGTTTGATCTCATTAACACTTTTTGTCTTTTAAAAATGTCACTTGTTTCATGATGTGTGTTCATCTTTTACTTGAATTGCCGCATCAGGATGACGAAGTATGTGGTGGATTCACACCACTATGGGTTGATTTTTTCCCCCATTTTATTGTAGTATCAGAACAAGAAGTTTACCTTTTTTCTTCAGTGTTCTTTATGAATTTCCTTTGATTAAGGTCAGGTCTCTTCAAGCCAGATAATTTCACGTTTATTTTGATGTTTGATGCTCGTAAATTTTAAACGTTATACGCAGTTCTCTTTAAAAACGTTACTGGCTTGTGCTCCAGTAGTCTGAACATACCACTGAAGCTGGTAGGTTTCATTCCCCGTCGGGTCATACTGAAAACTTGAAAAACGATAATTGCGTTCTTAAAAATACATACTTATCCAGCCTCCTGCGCGGCGTTAATGGTCGGGTGCAAGGGAACGGTCCACGTGCGGTGCTGGCGTTGAATCGTCACCAGTCTCCACCCTTGCAGCATTCTACTTAAAATACCGCCGCGTGGTCCGCTGCGCAAGCAAGCGGAGATGCACAATTGCCAGCTCAGATTTTAAAGTTTGCCTGTTATTAGAACGCTGCCACTGTTGGGTATCAAAATTTATAATCTCTGTCGATAAAGGTTGACCCTTCCACAGGTTCAAGTGTGTACTATCCACGATGGGTGTAAGCAAGGAATCGATCAGCAAATTTCTAATAGGAAATCGGTTTCACATAAAATTACACATCCTCAGTCCTGAAAATTGCAAGCAATTATCTGAATTTTGCAAGCAATTATCAGGACTGAGGATGCGTAATTTTACGTGAAATCGATTTCCTATGAAAAATTGCTGATCGATTCCTTGCTTACACCCATCGTGGAAAGTACATGCTTGAATAGAGATATGTGCAAGTTTGAATCATCGCAAAAAGACGCCTCGAAAGCATACAGAAACGCTAGTGCTTTTAAGTGTCGCCTTCCACAGGTTAATATAGATTGAATCTTCCAAAGGTTAATTTAGGTTGACCCTTGCAAAGGTTAATTTAGGTTGACCCTTCCAAAGGTTAATATAGGTTAACTCTACCGCAGGTAATGTGGGTTAACCCTTCCACAGGTTAATGTGGGTTGACCCTTCCACAGGTTAATATAGGTTGACCCTTCCACAGGTTTCTGTAGGTCAGGGATACTCAAATGGCGAACTGCGCTCCGAATCCGGACCTTTGGTTGGTGAAGGCCAGACCGCGTCAGCCTCTCAAAGAAGTATTCTATGCAAATAGGTTTTTATCACATAATCTAGTGCTTTTAGCTGTAGTTCTGAAGCACTTACCTCTTGCCAACTGTATAATATCGATATAGCTGTTATTTTCCTATTTTGCAGCGAACATAAGAGCTGCCCTCACTATCTGGTTCAAAATAATTGTTTAACAATCGGTGTCTATCCTGGTGAAAACCGTAGGATCAAGGTTAGGAAATGGCGATGAAACCAGGTCATTGGTAACCATAAAATTCGATGTTGCTGTTTGAGTGAAACGTTTATGCATTGCTATTGGCACATAGCACATTCCCGAGTGGGAAATGTATTGGCACAAAGTTTCGGTCAAATTGAAAAAAATATTTCCAAAAATTTTCCCACTCTTCGCAAACTAGCAGTGCAAAATCTTGCGATGTTTGGGTCTACTTACTTACTGCCGAGAGCCTGTGTTTTTCAAATATAAACTTCATAAAGAACAAGTTTTGCATCTGTTGTACAGTAAATGAACACCTTCCACATTTTGCGTCACTATCGCTACATTGGAAACGAATTAAGAAACTGGCAGAAAGTACAAAATGCCACTTCTCCCACCAGCAGAACAACAATAATGTTGATTAATTTCTGAAATGACATACATTTGCTGGATTTTGTATTATATATATATCTACCATTGCATTATATTCTCATTTAATGTTTTTGGTTGGAAAAAATCTATGTCATGTTACATTTGTATGATTTCGTAGAATTAAACGGACCTCAAAAAATTTTGACGTTTGCAAGTGGACCCTTGCTTAAACAATTGAGTAGCCCTGCTGCAGGTTGACCCTACCACAGGTTAATGAAGGTTGACCCTATAGGTGTAGCCAGGGGAGGGGCCAAAGGGGCCTTGTCCCCCCAATTTTTAGAAAATATAGCCATTTTGTGCTTTGAGAGGCGTTTTTCTAAGCAAAATAGTGTTATTCGCCTGAAATCAAGCATTTTGCCCCCAACCCCAATTTTGGGCTGGCTACGCCACTTGACCCTACCACAGGCATGTAGGTTGACCCTTCCACAGGCATGTAGGTTGACCCTACCACAGGCATGTAGGTTGACCCTACCACAGGCATGTAGGTTGACCCTACCACAGGCATGTAGGTTGACCCTACCACAGGCTCCAAAGAAACAAACTGATCTTGGTGCACTCATGTTTATGCCGGCGCTGTGGTGTTGTAATCAGCCAACAGAATGCAGTGCGTCTTATATCCCTCAGCAGTGGTGCCCGAGCTGCGGATCAATTGGTACTTGGTACCAGATCGCGAAATTACAATATGTATGCTGGTTGTGACTCGACTCGCTAGGGCAGTGGTCGCCGACAGAGGAATGGGAGGGAGAGGATGAGAGCTTGAGTCGTGGCAGGCACACAAACCTGCAGCAGCTTTATCTGATGGTTCAAACGGTAACTTCATTTCAGCTATTGAAAAATAACAAACATCATAGTGTACTCCTGGGCTGCGGTAAAATTGCCAAGTGTTGACCGGTCCGTGGTTACAAAAAGGTTGGGGACAACTGTCATTCAGGACCAAGTCACATAATTAACTGACCTCGCAAAGCCTGAGGGTGAATCGTAGCAATCCTGACGTCACCGTTTGATGATCCGGTGGTTGTGAGAGGCGTTGTAGGTGGGGCCAGTAGTGAATCTTCTCAGGGGGCGCTAACAATGGTGAAACTTCATGTTACTACGAAACTAATGATTTTTAAAATATCAAATTTCAAAAGGCAGGGGGCCCCTGCCAGGCTGCCACCCCCTTCCGACGCCCATGGGTGTGACTTTAAAATATGAATACATTAGACTTAGACGACAGCCATAGATAAGTTTCAAACAATTTTTTTAGTAAGAAACAGGAGGCATTTCAGTAGAACTGGAATCGTTGTAAGAGGCGGGAGTTGGTTTGGGAAAAGACAGTTGGACGCAATCTTCAATGCAATTTTTACATCACATGGAAAGCATTTATTGTAATCATAACAAAAGGCTTAGCAATATTCTTACGTACACTGTATCACACTGAATATAGCCAGCTTTTGCAGGGAACAATATGCGTAAAGTTCTCTCAAACTACAAAATCATTTTCTTCTCGATACATGAAGATCTTCGTCCTTGAAACTTGTGCATTGTTGTTGCGCTCTGCATTGTGCATATGTGTGCACAGTGCATTATTGTTAGTTGGCCACCAATCGTAAAAACGATGGCCTTTTTTCGCAGAAGCACTTCAACACATTCACGTGATTCACGCGGCAGATCACGTGATTCACGTGGCAGATCACGTGATTCACGCAGCAGATCACGTGACTCACAAGGCAGATCTTTCAAAGACTCAAAGCGTTCATACACTTCATATCGGTCAGTGTTGTTCAGTTGTTGGTTAATGCTGTTCGTATTTTCCTGACAAAATCAATAGCAGATTTGTATGAAAATCATGGTGTTCACCAATCATTCCGTACGATTGCATCCTCTTAACTTCATATCTAAATGTTCATCTCTGGTTTGCTTCATATTTGTTTTTAAGCCTTTCCGAAAAACGTTTGATTTGCAAGTTGAACAGTGACATTTGCATACTGTTCGGCGTTAACAACTGAAAGTTGGTGTCAGCCATGCTTGCTTGAACACATCAAAGGTTGGTACAGGATTGCAGTGCTCTTCCTCGTAGATCCACTTTTCTGATGCTTACCTCGTATATTATTGAAACCAAACCTTAATACGTGGTTCCAAATCAATCTGAGCTTTAACAGTTGCAACATCTAATGATCTCAGGCTTTGTAGTTTCCTTTCAAAACAATTTCGAGATATCACAAAAGTTTTTCAACCAGAACTCCCTATTTCAAACAAACTACTGCTCTGAGCTCAAACACATCCTTCGGATAAGTTTGCTACGCTATCACATGAAAACACTAAAAAATCAAGAGTTTTCAAATCCATTATGCGATTTTATGTAAAACCTTGTGATAAGAAAAAAATTGTCACCATGCAGCTGGTGCTCCGTTTTGCGAGCAGGCGTATTTCTTGCCTTTTTTTCAATATCATGAGAAGGTGAGTCAAACTTTTCTGAAGATTGATTTATATCAGCAGTGCATTTTTACTGCCGTCGTTTAATGCGATTTTCGTTCTCATAATACTCAACCGAGTTAGACTCGGGGCATGCATCTCATCTGCGGCTTGCACCTCAGCATTACACTCGCAAGCTGTCGATGCAGTCAGGTCTCTAGTGCGCATTTTACTCATTATGGTTTGCGTCTGTTTTTTTCGGTCATAGACCGAAATGTTTTTGAAATGACCGAAAAAATGTCATTCCGACAGGCCCATAACCAGGCGGGACGAAGCGCCTCGTCGAAAATTTTTCGCCCCCATGGAAAAATGTGTTGGATACGGTTTGAAAATACTGGTCATAGTTCAAAAAATTTGGACCCCTCTCAGAAAACTCTTCACCCCTCCTGGTGTTCCAAGCTGGTTACGGGCCTGCATTTCGATCAGAATGTCTGAAAATATAGGCCAATGAACACTGTTACGGCGAGTTTTAATACAACTGTGAGACAAATGACCGAAATGTTTCAGCGAAAAAAAACAGGTGTGCATTACCGGACAGTAAGCATTCTACCGCCACCTACTTTGCAACTTACAAATTTTATATCTTACATACGTAACAATTTCAACTCCCCAGGTCATCACAGTCGCGCTCACGTTCGTACTCAAGTTACCACCGCTCCCGAAGTCGATCTGTTTCGTACTTTTCATCGACATCCTCAAGGTGGGGCATTCAGGGATATATTCTCTAATGTATACCATAAATATGTGGCAGCATTTCTAATAAACATTTCTTTAACATTAGTGGTTAATAGTATACAACTGCATTGAAGTCCTCGTAGTGCGATGAAAAGAGCATGTTTAAAAGGTATTGTACATTACATCCCGTTGCGGTACATTGCATCCCGTTCAACTGCAATTTCAGGATTGTGTTTTTTGCATGGTGTGAACCCTAAGCTCAGTCAACCAACAAGACTGTACTAGCCCTGATGCTGTGGAAAGTAATGCTGCTGTGTGTGGGCTGGTGTATTATACGGCAAATGCGTCCTTGCAATGTATTTTTCTCTGGTCGATATTATTTTATCTAATGACAAGATGTCGTAGATGAAACGTGCGGTTATGTGGTGAGGTTGCAGGTTTGGAAAACACCTCTTTTGTGCTGCAGTAGGCATTGATTCATTTCGGTCGGCTTCCACGAACATTCTCGCTATCAATGGCTTGGCTCAGCTTTTTGCAGTAAAAAGGGCTGTCTGTCGATGTCATAATTGCACCTCGGTGGAGAGCTGCAAGTGCTTTAAATTGATACAATGCCAGACATAACATCAACGTCTGAGTGACTGTCAGTGAAAATTCAACCACTTCAATGATTTTTTGACCTTTTGATATCAAAACTGTTTCAGATTTTTTTTCTATTACATCAAGTTTTTTTGAGGTACAGTCATCTCAGTTTTTTTATTTTCGAGCAAAAGTTCAGAGTCTTACTCAGGCTGATTCACAAAAACGTGGACAATTAATCATTGTATTATTCTACAACTGTTATATCATAGATATGCAACGTATGTATTAAAATAAGGCTAAAAAGTAAATGCTTCGAAAAACTTAAGACCACAACACAGTGATCTTTTTTTTAATGAATCAGGTTGTTTACAGCCATTTCAATGGAATAATAAATGCATATATTTCTGTATTTTCACCGGAGAAGAGGCACAGTCGGTTAGCGCAGATGGAGACCGCAGACTGGAACATTCCGAAAGAAGCACAGAAACGAAACTGCACTGAACTAGACGTTTATTTTTCATAGGAGTTTTTTTTATATAAATGCTAGGAATGTCAAGAGTGTGTATGAACCATCCAGATCTGCTTTAAGATAATTGAAAAGAAAACCACTTCCAAATGACCTCGTTTGTTATCTTGTCCTCGACTTTGTGCGGACTGCGGGAGCATCGCGTATGAGAACTACAAAAATTTCCTTTCTTGCGATATATACAGTATGTCGGTCCAGTTTCGGAGCTGTGTTGTACTTAATATGTTTCCTGCAAAGCATCCGGGTGTCAACTGGCTTTGTTTCTAGCGCCGTCTTTGTCAAAGAAAAGATATTGGCGATGCGAGTCTGTAGAATATCCGGGTCGCCTGGCTAGAATTTTACAGCAATCCAGACACAGAGTTGTTTTCTTGTAGTGGGTAAAACTATTTCGCCATCATCAACTTTTGTTCATTCCCAACTCACCCCGTGGGTCAGTGCACGAAACAGCAACTCCTTCAGGCGCTGCCCCGCTCGAGGCTTCCTAAAAACAACTTTGTGTCTGGGCAGCTGTGATATTCCAGCCATGGAACCCTGGTATTGTACAGACTCGAATTTCTAATATCTCATTTTGAAGCCCGAATCTGGCCCAAGCACGACATTTATTTTTGAACCCTGATTTACGCCCGAAAGCCAAATTCACGAAGTGAGTCAGATATGCGTAACTACCACGTATTGATGGCGTTGCAAAATAAAGATGATCAAATAATTCATACTTAGTCATTTTTATTGAAGATTAAATTAATTCAACTGCTTCAACAGTAACTTGAGACAAAAGTGTCTGTCGTTGCAAAAAATGTTGTATATGCAGACCCGAAGCATTTTGACAAACTTCAGCCCGAATCCGGCTTTCAACTTTGTCACAGCAAATACCTTTCATTTTTTACTGAATTGTCGCTTCAGCAATAAATATTTTTGCATGTACGTCAACTCGAAGCTGCTCCTGGAAATGTGATTGTCATTAACTGTTCATTGGGCTTTTATTTTGAGATTTCAGATATCACTTGTTAGTGTAAAAAAACATTCCACTTGTAATCATGTCAGCTTCTTTCAAGCTTCCGTTGAGCGAAACCGCTAATATTTATTTTGAATTTCTAAGTTATCTACGATATTATGAGGCGTAACACCTCAGCATAGCGCACTTCCGCTGTCGGACGATTTCCGCCCGAGACTTTCCAAGCAGTCTTGACGTTTTTTCGCCATGTTTGTTTCTTTAGTAAAACATGATGTGAAGAAAGTGCAAACAAGCAAATAACCTTTTCAATAGTCTGCTATAGTGTGGGTGCCTGGGGCTGTCCCTGTGCGGAACGCATGGGGTCTTTTCGCGGAGATAAGGAGACAGCTTAAAAAATTGCAAAACAACTTGAATTCCCACATTGGACAAACGATCACGTGACTTCCAATGTTCCATAACTCCCTGCCAAGAAAACTCTAAGACACTATTAATATTGCCAGAAAAAATGAGCCCCAAGACTCGACCCGATTCCCATATATATACAGCTTTTCGCTTGGTGTGTCAAATCATTTACGTAACATCTGCGTATGCCGGCGTTGAAATTAGTCCCAACACTATGTCACTGTAAATGAATCATTGCAACTGCACGTGTTTTATGTATTTCTTGAAAACTCACAGCCAAACTTTCCTAAGACTTAGCATGATTTTATACCCAAAAAGCATCGTGTTTTTTCAAAAAACTGGAAGCTAGAAAATCGCCATTGATGTGCCAAAACTTTTCAGCTCGTACGACAGCAGGAGTCCACTTTCTTCGGGAACTGACTTGGATAGACCATGCCGGCATTACCGTCAACGTAACAGGTACACCATGTTTGCTTTCTTGTTTTCATCACCCCTTGCTGAATTTCGTTGCTTAGTAAATGACATAATATAGTGGTTCATGATCATCACCTTCAGGAAAAGCTCCAATTCTGAAGTCATTTTGTTCTCAGCTGTCCTTGAACCGCAGCATACATTTCACTGAGTTTTCAGAATATATGTTAAGACATTTTTTATTGTATGCAAGGTTATGTATGCTGTCCTCCCTGGTGCAATCCCTTTGGACATACAGTACCTAAGAAACATCAATTTGTGCGGTCACCAAACTCCGCTCATTTGTCTCTGCAGCTTCGCATTGTTTACAGAAGTGGATAAAATATGCGCATTTTTGTCATTGTGACGTTTGCCTTCGAAGCGTACACGTGGCGATTCGGCCGAGCCTGCATTGACTGTGCACAAGATCACTAAATTGTATTATTATTTGACACGGTTTTCCGGGCGTTGTGTGAAGATTCTTCATAAGTGTATGTGTCCCTTCTCTTCGCAAATATTCTTCAAACCCAAAGTTGGATGCATGATAATGCATCGTCAGTAGCTCTCCACACTATCGCCGCACTTACTAACTTCACATGCTTCACACAATTCTGGCCAGTCCGTGGTTTTTGCATGTCGCTGTACCCGCGTTTAGTAGCAATGTTTGCTGAAACATTCAAGACCTCCGACCATCGAACATTTAACCGTGAAAACTACCGAACGTGTGTGTTTGTGTTGTTCACTTTTTTTCACAGGGAATTCGTGATTGGATGGCAGAACTCTTTTGTTGCGATTTGAACATTCACTGAGACCATGATTACTGTTGATAGCAAGTACGCTTGACTGATACACAACCACAAGCTACAGTTTTACAAAAGAACTGTCGCCGCATCGGGAAAGGTGTTCACAAACACTGAAAAACCCATATACAAGTCGTTGCAGCTATAAACTGTGAATAAAATTATTCCTGATATGATTGCGTAGTGGCAACCATCTTGGTGCAAAATATCAAAACTACAACGCAGTCATTATATGTGCAATTGCTTCCAAGGTTGAAAACAAAACCTTTGACTTAACGACCCACCCTGGGCTCGGTTGGATGCGGCATTGCCTGCCCACGCGTCCAGACTAGATCAAGTAGGCTGATCTTCTGTGAGTGAAGTTCACATTAAAATTACCAGGACCTGTTTTGCAGGTCGCCTCGGAAGCATCGAAAATATTCTCGAGGCTGGAGCAGTGGATCCAGCTGCTCAAGGTTTGCATCGTTTCTGTCAAATACAACTTCCTTAACGTTTTTTCTCCGTTGTTTTCTGGCGTTTCAGAAAACATAACCGGGTCAAACAAAACCGAGAGGGGTGCAATGTGGGTGTGTCGCCATCCCTACTGTTTTCCAATTAGTTTGGTGCGTACAGTTTAAGTTTGATGCAAAGTAAAGAGTTGGAAGAAAAACAGCAGTATGTTGAATGAAGTTACTAAAAAACATACGCCACTGAAAGCTTTTCAACCGGATTGAATTTCAATTGTTTGAGTAAACCTTCCTACTTTGTGACAAAATAAATCACTCCACGAACTGGTCAAACGGTTTGCTGAATTGTGTCACTTCCCATCATTACCTGTATGGATTGACACAGCCGCAAAACAGTCTAACTGACAAGTGTTCTACATGTTGTGCTGTACCACCAAGTGACGTTATATCCAAAATTCATGCCTCGCTCTGCAGATCTCCCTATTCATCGAAGAGCTGGTCCAGGTCACCAACTTACTCGACACGATCAAGCCACTCCAACTGAAGCTCGATATTCCACCGCTTCTGGTGCACAGCCTGTTCATTAGTCGTGCATGTTTCAAATACACCCGTATTACCAGAATCTCATTTTGCAGTCGTGTTTCCTCAGAGATTGATTTTGGTCTTTGTAGCTCGACTCGATGCACCAAACGAAGAAGTTTCTTTAATATTCCGTATTTATTCGATTGTAAGCCGCACGAAATGGTGTTTAAAAATTAATGTAATGCAAACCGTTCTTGAACATAGGCGAGCTCAGTCTCTGAAACACTTCCGCATACTAGCACGTTTTGCATTTAATTGACAACCCTAGAATGATGCTTACATCATTACAACTGCTTTTCTTCATCATAATCCCTCCTGTGACGGAGTGTGCACGTGATGCTGAAGAGAATAGAATGTGAAAAGAGATGGAAAAAATAAAGTGTCACCAGTGCTCCGGAACAAGTATGTCGCGGAATAATTTTATCAGAAAATCTGAGCATTACAGTTCGCTAACTTGACTTTTACTGTGCAGTTATGTTGCTTTTGTGACGACAGATTTTAAGCTTTGACAACCACATAGTAGGCCTGACGTAAAGCAATAATGGTTTGCGAAGGTAGAGGCTTTGCTGCGTTACTCAAATGTCAAAATCCAGCCATTCAAATTACGCATTGCTGCTTACATGGGGAAACCAGTCCCACAGTCATGTCTTAAGCTTTGGGGGAGAAATACATTTTATGTGGCAAGATTTTTGTTTTGATTGTGTGTTTGAAAAAATTTTTTCTGGGCACAACAAATTAGGGGGGACTATGCTTCCCCGTTACTACGGGTGTGAGGGAAGTCCTGATTATCAAAGTTCTGCCAAAAGAATTATCAGAAAAGATGAACCACTGTGTCCACATTGTCAACTTGGTTGAAGCAAGAGCTTTTAATTAACGAATTTTTTTCGTTGCTATGCGAAGAAACGGGATCAGAACATCAATCACTGCTATTTTCGTACGTCTGTTCGTTGGTTTTCACGGGGCAAAGTTCTTGCAAGACTGTTCGAGCTGCGAAATGAAAAAAGTCAGTTCAAGAAGTCAGAACAACCATCATATGTGTAAATACTTTGAAGATGATCTTTGGATTGATAAACTTGCATCTATGACCGACATATTTGAACACGTGAATGAACTGAACATTAAAATGCAAGGCAAAAATGAAAATAAAGTGACAAGTTATAAGGTTTCAAACAGAAAATAGTTCTCTGGAAAATTTAGTTACCACGAGATCAATGAAATGTTTCTAAGAAGCAATGAAAATAGAACCATTGACAAAATTTGTGTTGAATTGTTACATCAGAAATATGACCATTACGTTTTCACAATACGGAACAATATGGTCGGATTCGAAATCTTTTTTCGGCTAATGCTGAAATGTTAACCCAAGAATTATCCTTACCTGTTAAAAAAAATCTTTGAACTACGAAATGCAGAACTCTGAGATTATACAGCGAATGTCGAAAGTGGCTATTGAAATTCTTCCGCTTTGAACTACTGTAGGCTACATACTTGTGTGAGCAAAGTTTCTCATATTTGTTATTGATCGAAAACGATTGATGCAGAATCGTCGTCAGGAAGTTTTCAATAGGGGACTTTGTGTTTGTGCGAGGGGCTTGACAATCTCAAAATTGACAAAAACTCCACTGATTGTTTCAATTTGGGGGGATTGGAGCTTTGTTTGGGGGGCTAAGTTCACCGAAACCCCTTCCCGTGGCGACGGGACTGGATCCATACTTAAAAGAAGTTGATGTAGAACTTCGAGTTGCTCTTTGAAATGTTGAGCGCAACTAACAGCGGTTGTGCTCATTTCAACAAATGCAAATTACTCAAAATAATTCATGAAGTGTATTGTTTGTATTAGTGGTCGAGGTGTGCCACAAGATTTGGAACGTTGTTGAGTGTGCCGTGAGTGAAATGAAGTTGCGGAGCACTGATATAGACCTTCCGATAAGCTAAAGAAAAAAATGTAAGCCGCACGAAATGAAAGAAAAATAAGCGGCCAATGTCATTCTGTTAAGATGAATTGCAGTTGCAAAAGACTTCTGTTCTCGACCGAGTCGACAACAGTGAGAGAGTTGTTGCTCCAAACGAACTTGGCGAAGATCGACCCAAACAAGCTAGGCTTCATAAATATCCCGCTACTTTGTTTGGAAAAACGAATAGATATTTTCTTTCTGCTTGGTATTAAAAGCAGTGGCGATTCTGGGAATAAAAAAGTGGGGGGCCACTGCGGAGCCAAGGAAAAAGTAGGGGGGCAACATGAATGAGTATCTTGCATGGTGATTTATTATTGTTTTGAAGATTAAGTTGTTATGATTAACCCTGCCAAACCCAACATCGGCTTGTGAATATCGTTAAATATGAACTAACGGTATTATTCACTGGAGACACCTAAACGCCACTGTAGATGCAATCACACACGTGTACTGCTATGTCGAAAATTCTGTGCTAACCAGTGGTGTAGGAGCAGGGCCGTGGGAACCGCCCCCCGCCC